>Ga0153924_1000078_pt1 | contig 71283 bp, 56 predicted proteins | sample TSNJ008MetaG_FD_104709 | JGI IMG/M metagenome (GOLD analysis project Ga0153924, IMG submission 104709) | Attine ant fungus gardens microbial communities from New Jersey, USA - TSNJ008 MetaG | ecosystem: Host-associated > Fungi > Mycelium > Unclassified | place: USA: New Jersey, Wharton State... | reverse complement strand
GCCGCGGCGTGACCGTCGTGCTCGTGACCTCCAAGGCCGCAGCAGCGACCGTCGAGCACCTGCTCGATACCGTCGAGCCGCTCGACACCATCCAGACGACCGGAACCACCCAGACCGAGGACCCCGAGGACGTGGCCCGACCTGACGGAGACGACCCGCGCCTCCAGTCCGACACCGACCACCTGCCCACGGAGGCGACCGCGTGACCACCACCTCGCTCGTCCGCGCCGAACTGGCGCGACTCACCGCGACCCCGCTCGCACGACTCGCGTTCATCGCGCTCATGGTCGTGCCGCTGCTCTACGGCGGCGCCTACCTCTGGGCCAACCGCGACCCGTACGCCAAGCTCGACCAGGTCCCTGCCGCGATCGTGAACCAGGACGCCGGAGCGACGCTCGACGGCGACCGCGTCGACTACGGCAAGGACGTCACGAAGGAGGCCATCGACGGTGCCGACTTCAAGTGGACGAAGACGTCGGCGGCCGACGCGCGCTCCGGCGTGCGCAACGGCACCTACGACTTCGTGGTGACCATCCCGCACGACTTCTCGGAGTCCCTCGTGTCGGCGCAGTCCGACGACCCGAAGCGGGCGAAGCTCGTCATGACGACGGCGGACACGAACTCGTACCTCGCCTCCACCATCGCCGAGCAGGCGGGCAAGACCATGCGCACCGCCGTGGCCGAGCGCGTCGGGAAGCAGGCGGCGAAGACCCTGCTCGTGGGTCTCGCCGACGTGCGCGACAGCCTCGGCGACGCGGTCGACGGGGCCGGGCAACTCGCCTCGGGTGCGAGCTCTGCCGCTTCGGGGGCCGCGACCCTCGCGGACGGCACCGGCAAGCTCTCCTCGGGAGCGGCGACGCTGGCCGACGGGACGGCTTCACTGCCATCGCAGACCGCCGCGCTGAACTCCGGCGCGCAGCAGGTGGCGTCCGGTGCATCAACGTTGTCCTCCGGGCTGCAGTCGGCGAAGCAGCAGACGGCGTCGCTGCCGGCGCAGACGGCTGCGCTGAACTCCGGCGCGGAGCAGCTGCAGAGCGGGCTCCACGCGCTCCGAGAGCAGACCGCGACCCTCCCGGCGGACTCGACGAAGCTCGCGACCGGAGCGGCTGCCGTGGCCGACGGCAACGCGGAGCTCGCCACGGACTCGGCACCGTTCATCGCGGGCGTGCAGCAGCTCGCCGCGGCCTCGCCGGACCTGGTCGCGACACTGAAGCCGGTCGTGCAGACGTCGACAGTGCTGAGCGCCGACCAGAAGGCCGCTCTGCTCGACACGCTCGACACGCTCCAGACGAACAGCGCGGCGCTCGGCGCGGGGGCCACGACGGTGTCGAGCAGTCTCGCGAAGTTGCAGTCCGGTAGCGCCGATGTCGCAGCGGGTGCGGCGAAACTCGAAGCGAAGGCCCCGCAGCTCACCGCTGGCGTCCAGAAGCTCTCCGACGGGTCCGACAAGCTCGCGGCCGGCACCGGGGAGCTCGCGACGAAGGCTCCCGGACTGACGAGCGGGATCGCCACTGCCGCCGACGGGGCGTCGAAGCTGGCGTCGGGGTCGTCGCAGGTCGCGGCCGGGACGTCCAAGCTCGCGGACGCGGCACCCACGCTGTCCTCCGGCGCGGCCTCGCTCGCGTCCGGTGCGGCATCCGCCGACGACGGAGCGAAGTCCCTCGCGTCCGGGCTGACCGAGCTGCAGAGCGGCTCGTCCGAGCTCGCGTCGAAGCTCGACGAGGGCCGCACGAAGATCCCCGCGTCGGACGCCTCGCAGCGCGAGGACCAGGCATCGGTGATCTCCGATCCGGTGAAGGTCGGAGACGACAACGTCGCAGCGGCCGCGAACTACGGCGCCGGCCTCGCACCGTTCTTCATCTCGCTCGCGGCGTGGATCGGCATGTACGCGCTGTTCCTCATCCTCAAGCCGATCTCGAAGCGGGCGATCACGGCCGTGCGGAAGCCGTTGCGGGTGGTGTTCGGCGGGTGGCTGACGCCCGCGCTGCTCGGGCTCGTGCAGATGGTGGCGCTGTTCCTCATCGTCCGGTTCGCCCTCGACCTCGACGTCGCCTGGACGGGGCCGACGATCGGGATCATGGTGCTGGCCTCGGCGACCTTCGCGGCGATCATCATGGCGCTCAACGTGCTGCTCGGGTCCGTCGGGCAGTTCCTCGGCCTGGTGCTCATGCTCGTGCAGCTCGTCACCGCCGGTGGGACGTTCCCGTGGCAGACGCTGCCGGGGCCGTTGGCGGCGCTGCACTTCGCGCTGCCGATGACGTACTCGGTCGACGCGATCCGGCAGACGATGTACGGCGGGTCGGCCGCGGCGACGTGGTCGGATGCGGGGTTGCTGGCGTGCTGGCTGCTCGGCGCGTTGCTCGTGTCGTACGTCGTCACGGCGCGGCAGACCCGCTCCCGGACGCTGCGCGACCTGCGCCCGAGCCTGATCGGTTAGCGCCCGCGGCGTGCGGCGGGTCCCGTCCCCGCGCCGCCGCCGCGCCGCTTCGTCGAGTGAGCAGAAATCGTCGGGTCGCCGTTCGGCACCCGACGATTTCTGCTCCGTCGACGGGGCCGTCAGTGCTCGCGGCGACCGAGCGGGACGTCCGCCAGGCCACCGCCGAGGTACCGCATGTCCTCCGGAGCGAAGGCGTCCCGGTCGTCGGGGTCGAGCACACGGGATGCGTCGTCGCGCGGGAGGAAGCCGATCGCCTCGCCGGCGCGCAGGTCAGCCGGGGAGCCCGTGTTCCTCGAGAGTGCCCACACCACGTGGTGACCGGGCTGGGTGAGCTCGGTCGTGGCGATCACCAGGCGTGCGAGGTCGTCAGGCGAGGACCACAGCAGGAGCGCGCGCTGCGAGGACGGCACGTCGCCGAACGCCCCGATCCGCGCCGAGACGATCGACATCTCGAACCGGTCCGCGAACAGGCTGCCCAACAGCTCCATCCCGGCCTTCGTGACGCCGTAGTACGTGTCGGGTCGCGGGAGACGATCGCCGGGGACGCTCCCCGGTGCGTCGACGGGTTCGGGGACGCGACCGACCGCGTGGACCGAACTCGCCTGGACGACCCGGAGCACGCCGGCCGCGGCAGCCCGCTCGAGGACCGTCTTGGTACCGGTGAGGTTCGCCGTCACCAGGGCGTCCCAGTCGTCCTCCGTCGGGATCCCGGCCAGGTGCACGACCGTGTCGACACCCGTCAAGGCGTCATCGAGTGCGTCGGGATCGTTGACGGAACCGACGACGAGACGTTCGCCCGCGGACACGGCGTCCGCCGGCTCGTGTTCGTCGAACAGGACCAGGTCGTGACCGGCCGCGAGCAGTCGGGGGCGCAGTGCCGACCCGATCCGGCCCGCAGCACCGGTGATGAGGAGCGTCGCCATGCGGCGGACGTTACGCGCGCTCCCGGAGGACCTCCCGCAGCTGCGCGAGCGTCTGGACGAGGTGGTCGTCCAGGTCCGACTTCGTCCACCGCAGCACGACCCATCCCCGACGGCCGACCTCCCGGTGCCGTCGGATGTCGGTCGCCCACTGGTGCGGGTCCGTTCGGTGGTGGTCTCCCTCGTACTCGACCACGACCCGGTGCCGCGGGAAGGCCATGTCCACCCGAGCGATGAACCGACCGTGCCCGTCGCGGATCTCGACCTGCAGATCGGGTTCGGGGAGTCCGGCGCGGACGATGGCCAGCCGTGCCCTCGTCTCCTGCGGCGAACCCGCCCCACGGCGGACGAGCGCCAGCGCGGCACGGAGACGGCGCGCACCCCGACACCGTCCCCGCTGCTCGAGCGCTCCCCGGAGGTCGTCGACCGTCGTCCGACACCGTCCCGTTGAGACGATCGCGTCGCCGAGCACGACCAGGTCATCGACGGAGAGCATCGACCCGCACTCGATCCACGTCGTCGCCGGCGTGCTCGCCGGCAGGCCCCACCGGTCACGGACGGCCGCTCGGGGCGCCTCGACACGGTGCCCGACCACGCCCGTGCGACGGGGTTGGGCGGCCGGGAGTCGGCTCGTGACGTGGACCGGGCCGTCCCGGTGCGCGGCCGGCACCGGGAGCTCCCAGAGCACCGCCGCGGTCGTGTGGCTGATGAACTGCCCCGGGAGCAGGAGCGGGCGGAACGCTCGGATGCGTTCGATCCCCTCCGGCGGTCGTGACCGGTGCCAGCGGAGGGAGCGCGTGGGCCTGACGAGGTCTCGGCGCCGGAGGCGCTCCGGCGACACCCCGGCGCGTTCGGCTGCCCGGATGTCGAACGCCCGGTTCCGGAGTCCTCGTGGAAGTGCCCTCGGCTGCATGCTCCACACCTTCGCCCGATCGCGACGCCGGCCGCGCGCGATCGTCCCGATCCGTGCACAACGCACCCCGCGCCTCCCGTGTGGAGGACAGCAGCCGTCGTCGACTGAGCAGAAATCGTCGGGTCCACGCGCCGGACTCGACGATTCCTGCTCACTCGACGGCGCACCCGGACGGCGCATCCGACCGCGCACCCGGCCCGTGCACCCCGCGCCCGACCAGCCCCCGATACGATCGACGTGAGAGCCACGGAGGTCGATGCAGATCATGGGAGCCGGCAAACCCGCGACCATCTACGACGTCGCCGCGCGCGCCGGGGTCTCGAAGTCCCTCGTCTCGCTCGTGCTGCAGCGCTCCCCGCGGGTGAGCCAGCAGCGGCGCGAAGCGGTGCTCAAGGCGATCCAGGAGCTCGACTACCGCCCTTCCACCGCTGCGGTGTCGCTCGCGGGCACCCGTTCCCGGACCATCGGCGTGGTGCTCGACGACTTCCGGAACCAGTGGTTCGTCGACCTGCTGACCGGCCTGCGCGAGGCACTGCAGGACCAGGGGCACCGGCTCGTCGTGGCCGACCGGTTCCTCAACACCGGGCTCGACGTCTCCCCCGTCGAGGGCTTCCTGTCGATGCGCGTGGAGGGACTCGTGATCGCCGGCGAACCCGACACGGACCTCGCGATCCCGGCATCCACACCGCTCGTCATCGCCGGTGGCCGCGTCTCGATCCCCCGCGCGGACACGGTTGCGAACGACGACCGTGCCGGTGGGGCGATGGCTGCGGAGCACTTGCTCACGCTCGGCCACACGCACCTCGGGTTCATCGGCGCGTCGTCGGCCGCGTCCGACGAACGGCGCACGGGCTTCTCGGCCGGTGTCGATCGCCGAGCCGAGGTCGCGACGGTCGTCCTCCCCGGAGAGCCCACCGAAGGAGCGGGGTCGCGAGCGCTGGGGCAACTGCTCGACGAGCACCCCGAGGTCACGGCGGTGTTCGCGGCGAACGACGTGATGGCGCTCGGCGCGTTGTCGGAGCTCGCGGAGCGCGGGCTCCGCGTCCCCGAGGACGTCTCGGTCATCGGCTACGACGACACACCGCTCGCGGCGACGCGGTACGTCGGTCTGACGAGCATCGACGACCGCAGCGTCGAGATCGGCCGCGGCGCCGGCGAGCGACTGCTCGCCCGCATCGCCGACCCGACGCTCGCAGCCACCGAGGTGCTCGTCGAACCCCGGCTGGTGGCACGGCGGACGACCGCCGCACGCTGACGGACAGCAGCCTGGAGGCACGGCCCCGCCCCGCCCCGCCGGTTGCGGCGGTTCCTCGGTCGCGTCCCACCCCGCCGCCTACGCGCCGGACAGCCCGAGCGACCGCCCCTGCTCGACCGCCTCGCGCCGCGTCGACACCCCGAGCTTCCGGTACACGCTCCGCACCTGCGTCTTCACGGTGTTCACCGACACGTGCAGCTCCGACGCGATCCCCGGCACGCTCAAGGGCTCCCCGAGCAGCCCGAGCACGACCGACTCCCGCTCGGACAGCACGACCCCGACGTCCGGACCCGGGAACACCGACCGCAGCCCGCTCAGCGATGCCCACAGCGCCTGCGCCCGCTCGTCCCCCGACGCGTCGACGAGCTGTCGGACGTCGTCCCGCGGCGGCGTGAGCAGCTCTCCACGGAGGCCGTGCCGGTCGAACAGGTCCATCGCCTCCCGGAACGCCGCGACCGCGGCGAGCACGTCGCCCGTCCGTCGCAGCGCCACGGCCCGCAGCAGCACGAGCAGCGCGGTGGTGCGGGCCTGGTAGACCCCGTGCACGGCGACGGCGTTGACGATCGCCAGTGCGCGCTCCGGTTCGGACCGGGCCAGCGCGAGCCCCATGTGCTCGGCCGCGTTCCAGACCTGCACCGTCCCGAGCGCCTCGAGTCCCCGTTCGGCCTGCGACAGCTGTCCCGCGGCGAGCTGGAGCCGCACGCGTGCGAGCGCGAGCATCCGCGCGCCGACCCCGCCGGCGGTGCTGCGCTGCCGGTAGCGCTGCACCCCGGCGTCGTGCGCCGTGAGCTGGCCCTCGGGTGGGACGCGTCCGGCGACGGTGCTGGCGCGGGCGCGCACCGCGAGGACGATCGGCCAGTGCTCGAACGCACCGAACAGCGGGTCGACCCGGCGGAGGATCTGCTGCACGTCGTCCGCATCGCCCGCCTCGAGGGCGACGATCGCGGTCGCGAGCGCCCCCGTCGGTACGTCGAGCGGCCGGCCGCCGTCGAGCAGCCGCCGTGCGACGTCGACCTCGCCGCCGAGTGCGTGCACGAGCGCGGTCAGTCCCTCGGCTGCGGCACGCTGCAGGTCGCCGTCGGCGCCCTCGACGGGTTCGATCCGGGCGAGGGTGGCGAGTGCCCCCTCGCCGTCGCCGGCCGCCAGTTCGGTGGCCGCGATCTGCTGCAGGACGAACGGGAGGCGCGGTGCGAGTCGGTCGGCGGCCGTCGCGTCGAGCGCGTCGAGCCGGATCCGGGCCGTGGTCGCCGCCGCCACGGCGCCCACGTCGTCGCCGACGATCCGGCGCGCCTGGGCGTCGACCGCGGCGAGGAACACGGCGTCGGCGGACGGCGCGTTGGGCAGGACCGCGGCGACGGCGGGGATGACGGCGGCGTTCACGCGGGAGGCCCGGGCGTGGTGCCGGTCGGCAGCCGACTCGGAGCGGGCGATCGCGGCGAGGACGACCGGGTGCCGCGCGGCCCGCTTCGGCCGGATCGGGTCGAGGAGCCGGGCGATCGCCGGGGCTCCGGGGCCGGTGATCCGGGTCCACGCGGTGCTGAGGACGTCGGAGAGCAGGTCGAGGTCGTCGAGCTGCACGGCGGCGTCGATGGCGGTGACGGTGTCGTCGTGGGTGATCGCCCACGCGGCTGCCCGGCGGACGACCTCGCGGTGGCCGTCGGCGTCCGTCGCGGCACCCGATGCGCGGAGCGCCCGGGCGATGCCGTCGAACCAGGCGAACCCGTCGCCGTCGAGTCGTCCGAGCCCGGCGTCGGCGGCGGCTCGGTGCACGGCCGCGAGGTCGGTCCCGGTGTGCCCACCGAGCTCGGCGAGGAACTCGGCCGGGGCGGACGGCACCACGGCGGCGCGCTCCGCGAAGCTCCGCAACCACGGCTCCTGCACGGTCTGGCCGGCCCAGCCCCGGGTCGCCGTCGTCGCTGCCCGGTCGAACCGGGTGGCGAGGTCCACGGGTGGACGGTCCTCGTCCGCGAGGGCGGTGGCCGCCGCGGCGAGCACGCCCGCGAGCCCGCCGACGTCGGCGGTGGTGCGGGCGACGAACGCGGGGGCGACCACCACGCCGACCGCCCGGCCGAGCAGGGCGGCCGTCTCGGCGGCGTCGAACGCGAGGTCTCCGGCGCCGAGGACGGTGACGTGCCCCTCGTCCGCGACGGCGTCGAGCGCGGGGCCCGCCCGTCCGGCGAGGACGACCGGTCGCTCCGCGGCGGACGCGAGCAGGGCCCTGGTGCCGGCCGCCCCGAGGAGGTGGGCGTCGTCGACGAGGAGGACGCGCCTCCCGGCCGGGTCGTCGTCAGCGACCTGCCGGAGCCGACCCGGGGCGGTCACGGTGTGGTCGACCAGCAGCGCCGTCCGGTCCGCCCAGTCGGTGACGAGCGTCGTCACGCCGGACCGCGGGGGTCCGGCGACGACGACCACCCGGCCGGAGCGCGCGGCCTGCTCGATCGTCGAGACGAGTCGAGCGCGGTGGAGCAGCGGGGCGGCTCGCCGGACACCGCCCACCTGGGCGGTCGCGTGCGAGCGAGGGAGGGGCACCACCGGCGAGCGGGGCCGTCAGGCCGCGAAGCGCTCCACGCGCAGCACGCAGGAGAGCCCGCTCTCCGACGTGTCGATCGTGGTGTCCCAGTCCGTCGAGGCGCCGGCGCCGACGGAGGCGACGTCGACCTCCTTGACGGCACGGGTGTCCGACGCTCCCTTGAGCAGCGAGACGTAGATGCGGTACCCCTGACCGGTCTTCTCGGGGTTCTTGACCGTCCCCGCGACGGCCCACGACGAGCCGGAGCGCTTGCACGAGGTGACCTGCACGTCCGACTTCGCGCCGACGAAGTCCCCGGACCCACCGGCGGGCGTCTGCACGTCGGTGATCGCCGGGCGCTCGGTGGCCGCCGCGGAGGACGACGCCGAGGCCTCCCCGTCGGGGCTGTCACCACCCGAGCAGCCGGCGAGGCCGACGCCGAGCGCGGCGACCCCGGCGAGCGCCAGGATCCGGACGGACAGGGAGCGCGTGGGGCGCAGGGTCATCGGTGTTCCTTCCTGGTGCGACGGCGGCTCCCGATGGCCGCCGTTGCGATGCCGAGCGCCACGAGGAGTGCGGCCACGGCGATTGCCGGCACGGGGTCGGACCCGGTGAACGCGAGGGCAGGGAGCCCCGCGGCCGGGTGGACCGCGATCCGGACGGTGTCGGGCACTGAGGTGATCGGTCCGTCTCCGGGCAGGGTCCCGGGCTGCGGCGTCCCGATCGCCGTCGCGCTGTTCTCGACGCTACCGGAAGCGCCGTCGGCCTGACCGACCACGTAGGTGGCGGTCGCCGTCACCCGCTGGCCGGGGGCGAGGACGCCCGCGGCGCCGGGCCACTGCCCGTAGACGACGTCGGAGAGTCCGGCGAGCCGGTCGTCGACGTGCACGCCGCGCAGGGTGACGGTGCCGGTGTTGACGAGCGTGAAGCCGTACTGCAGCTGCTGTCCCACGGCCCCGTCGGTCCCGGCGGCGTACTGCACGGTCTTGTCGATCGTGAGCGAGCCGCGGCCCGCGACCGGCGCGGTGGCCGAGGACGCTCCGCTCGTGACGTCGGTGCCGCCCGGTGCGGTGCCGCCCACGGTCGCGGTGTTGACCACGCCGCCGGCGTCGACGTCCGCCTGGGTGATGCGGTAGCTCGCCGTGCCGGTCGCCTGCTCACCCGGGGCGAGCGCGCCTGGGGTGCCCGGCCAGGTCCAGCTGACGTCGGTGAGTCCGGCGAGCCCGTCGTCGAGGGTCACGTCGGTGATCGGCGTGGAGCCGTCGTTCGTCACGGTGAACGTGTAGTCCACGCGGTCCCCGACGGCGCCGGTCGCCCCGGCCGCGAGCACCCCGCGCTTGTCGAGCGTCAGGTGCGGTGCGTTCGGCAGGGAGACCCCGGCCTCCGAGGTGTCGGTGACCGTGGTGCCTCCGGGCGCGGTGCCGACGACCGTCGCCGGCGAGGACAGCGATCCGGCGTCCACGTCCGCCTGGGTGACCACGACGGTCGCGTCGACCTCGACGGTCTCCCCGGGGAGGAGCACGCCCGGTTCTCCCGGCCAGGCGTAGGTCATCGCGGAGACTCCGGCCCCGGCGTCGCGCACGGTGACGCCCCGGAGGGTGGTGTCGCCGCCGTTCGTGACGACGTAGTGGTACCGGACGGTGTCGCCCGCGGCGCCGGTCGCTCCCGGTGCCAGGGTGGCGGTCTTCACGATCGAGATGCCCGTCGACGCCGTGTCCGTCGGGACCGTCGCGGCGCCTCCGCTGTCCACCACGACTCCGTCCGGTGCCGTGCCGGTCGCCCGCGCGGTGTTCACGACCCCGCCGGCGTCGACGTCCGCCTGACCGACGGTGCTCGTGCCCGTGACCCGGACGGTGTCGCCGGGTGCCAGGGTCCCCTCGGCCCCGGGCCACGCCGTGTCGGTGGTCCGGAAGCCGGCGAGGTCGTCGGTCACCGCGACCCCGGTGAGCGTGACGGTGCCGCTGTTCCGGACGTCGATCGTCCAGCGGAGCTCGGTGCCGCGGCCCGCGGTCGTGCCGGACGCGGGTGCGCCGGACTTCGTGACGGTCAGGCCGGGGGTCCCGGCGACGGTGGTCGAGCCTTCGTTCGAGGCCCGCACGGTCGCCCCGGTCGGGCTCGAGCCGGTCGTGGTCGCCGTGCTCGAGACCGAACCACGGTCGACGTCCTGCTGGGTCAGCGTGTAGGTCGCCGTCGCCGTGGCGGTCTGCCCGGGCCGGAGGAATCCGGACCCGGCGGGCCAGTCGACCGAGATCGCGCCGAGGCCGGGCTGCCCGTCGGCGACGGTGACCCCGCGGAGCGTCGTCGCCCCGGTGTTGGTGATCGTGAACGTGAAGGCGACCTGGTCGCCCGCGCGTCCCGTGGCACCGTCGGCGAGGCGCTGGGTCTTCACGATGTCGATGCCCGCGTCGGCCGCGGCGAGCGTCACGGTGGTGCTGCCCTCGGCGGAGACCGGGCCACCGGTCGGCGGGTTGGCGGTCGCCGTCGCGGTGTTCACGACGCTGCCGGCGTCGACGTCGTCCTGCGTGACCGTGTACGCCGCGGTGGCGACGACGTCGGCCCCGGGGGCGAGCGTGCCGTCGAACGCGTCGGGGAACGTCAGCGCGCCGAGCCCCGGCAGCGGGTCGCTCGCGGCGACGTCGCGCAGGGTGGTGGTGCCGGTGTTCCGGATCGTCACGCGGTAGTCGACGGTGTCCCCGACGGAACCGGCCGCACCGTCGGCGAGCACGCCGTCCTTGGTGACGGTGAGCGCCGGGGCGCCGGGCAGCACGAGCGTCGCGTCCGCGTCGGCGGTGACGTCGGGGCCGTTCGGCGGGGTGCCCGTCGTGGTCGCGGTGCTGCCGAGGCTCCCGCGGTCGACGTCCGCCTGGGTGAGCGTGTACGTCGCGGTCGCGGTGACGACCTGGCCCGGTACGAGCACGCCCGCGGTCCCGGGCCAGTCGTACGACACGGTGCCCACGCCGTCCTGCGCGTCGGTGACCGTCACGCCGGAGAGCGTCGACGTGCCGCTGTTCGTCACCCGGTAGGTGAACGTCACGACGTCGCCGGCACGCGGCGCGGCGTCGCCGTCCGGCAGCGCAGCGGTCTTCGTGATCCCGATGCGGGCTTCGGCGGGGCCGGTCTCGACCGTCGCGGTGGCGTCGGCGGTGACGACGGCGCCGTCCGGAGCGGTGCCGGACGCGGTGGCCGGGTTCGTGACCCTGCCAGCGTCGAACTGCGCCTGCGTGATCGTCGAGGTCGCCGTCGCGGTGACGGTCTGCCCCGGGGCGAGCGCGCCGGGCGTGCCCGGCCAGGTGCCGAACACCACGTCGCCGCTGCCCGCCAGCTGCTGGGCGATCGCGGTCCGGTCGAGGGACACGGTGCCGGAGTTCGTCACGGTGTACGTCCACTGCACGGTGTCGCCGACGGCGCCGGTCGCGCCGGGTGCGAGCGCACCCTGCTCGGTGAGCTGCAGGGCCGGTCGCGCGGTGATGGTGACGGTCGCGGTGTCGGCAGCGTCGACGGTCGCGCCACCGGGTGCGGTGCCGGTCGCGGTGATCCGGGAGGCCTGGGTCCCCGAGTCGACGTCGGCCTGCGTGAGCACGTAGGTCGCGGAGGCGCGTGCGGACTCCCCGGGCGCGAGCACCCCGGTGGTCCCCGGCCAGGCGATCGTGATCGCGGACGTGCCGGTCTGCGCGTCGGCGAGTGTCACACCGCGGATGGTCGACGTGCCGGTGTTCGTCACGACGTACCCGAAGTCGACCGTGTCACCGGTCCTCCCGGTCGCGCCGTCGGCCAAGCTCGCGGTCTTCGTGACCGCGAGCTGCTGGGTCGAGGCACGCAGCGCGACCGTCGCACTGTCCCGCTGCGGTCCGGGGTCGGTCACACCGGTCGGCACGGTGGCGTCGGCGGTCGCGGTGTTCACGACACTGCCGGCGTCGACGTCCGACTGCGCGACGGTCGAGCGTGCCGTGGCGGTCACCGACTGTCCGGGCAGGAGCTGCCCGGCGGTGCCGTTCGGCCACGTCCCGACGACGGGGGCGGAGACCCCGGGCAGGGCGTCGGCGACCGCGACGTCGGTGAGCGTGACGGTGCCGGTGTTCGTCACCCGGTACGTCCAGTCGATGCGGTCGCCCAGGTCGCCGTGTGCGCCGTCGGCCAGCACGCCGGTCTTGTCGAACGTCCACGAGCCGGTGCGGACGGTGTCCACGCCGCCGTCCGCCGTGGCGGTGACGACCTCGCCCGACGGGACGGTCGCCGTCGTCGTGGCGGTGCTGGCGATCGATCCGCGGTCGACGTCCGCCTGGGTGAGCGTGTACGTGGCGGTCGCAGTGACGGACTGCCCGGGCGCGAGCGTGCCGACCGTACCGGGCCAGGTGCCGTAGGTGACGGTGCCGAGGCGCGCCTGGTCGTCGTCGAGCGTGACGCCGGTGAGCGTGCGGTTCCCGGGGTTCGAGACGGTGAACGTCAGCGTGACGGTGTCGCCCGCGACGCCCGTGCCCGAGGTCACGCGCTCGTCCTTCACGAGCGCGATCGCGTCGGACGGGTCCGCCGTGCGGATCGTCGCGCCGTCGGTCGCGGTCACCGGTGCCCCGGTCGGCGGGTTGCCGACGACCGTGGCCTGGTTGACGATGCTGCCGGCGTCGACATCGGCCTGGGTGACCGTGTACGTCGCCGTCGCGGTCACGACGGCACCCGGGGCGAGCGTGCCCGCCGTGCCCGGCCAGTCGGCGTCGATCGCGGAGAGCCCGGCGAGCCGGTCGGACGCCGTGATCCCGGTGAGGGTGACGGTGCCGGTGTTCTGCGCGCGGAACGAGTAGCGCACGGTGTCGCCGACGCGTCCGGTGCCGCCGTCGGTGTACGCGGCGGTCTTCGACAGCGTGATCGCGGGCGACGGGGCGATGGTCACCGAGCGGGTGTCGGCGTCGCTGACCCCCGTGCCGCCGGGGGCGTTCCCCGTGGCCGTGACGGTGCTCGTCAGGGTGCCGCGGTCGACCTCGGCCTGGGTGAGCACGTGGGACGCCGTCGCGGTGACGGTCTCCCCCGGTGCCAGACGCCCGGCGGTGCCCGGCCAGGTGCCGTACACGACGGTGGACACGTCGGTCTGGTCGTCGCGGGCGGTGACGCCGGTCAGCGTGACGTTGCCGGTGTTCGTGATCGCGTAGGTGTACTCGACGCGGTCGCCGGCGACACCGGTGGAGCCGCTCGCGAGCGCCGCGGTCTTCACGACGCCGATGCGCGGGCCGGACGCGGCGGTCTCGACGGTGGTGCCGTCGGTCCCGGTCACGTCGGAGCCGTCGGGCGCACGCCCCACGACGGTCGCGGTGTTCGTGACGGCGCCGGCGTCGACGTCCAACTGCGTGATCGTGTACGTCGCCGAGGCCGTGACGGTCTGCCCCGGGGCGAGGACGCCGACCGCTCCCGGCCACTCGTCGACGGTCGGGTCGCTGAGGCCGGGCATGCGGTCGATCAGGTCGAGCAGCGTGACGGTCACGTTGCCGGTGTTCGTGGCGGTGAAGGTGTAGCGGATGCCCTCGCCCGCCGACCCGGTCGCGCCGGGCGCGAGCCGACCCTGCTTGAGCAGGGTGAGCTCCGGAGCCTGGGCGAGGTCGACGCCGGCGGTGTCGGTGGCGCGCACCGTGCCTCCCGTCGGTGCCGTGCCGGTGGCGGTGGCGGCGCTCGCGACGCGACCCGCGTCGAGGTCCGCCTGGGTGAGCGCGTACGTCGCGGTGGCCGTGACGGACTGTCCGGGAGCGAGCGTGCCCACGGCACCCGGCCACGTGCCGTACGTGACGGCGCTCGACCCGGTCTGGGCGTCCGCGACCACGACACCCCGGAGCGTCTGGTTCCCGGTGTTCGTGATCGTGTAGCCGAGCCGCACCGTGTCACCGACGGCCGGCGTGCCGGTCGCGGCGAGCTGCTCGGTCTTCGTCAGGGCGATGGCCGGCGCACCGTCGTCCGTCCTGATCGTGGCGCTGTCGGACGCCGTGACGTCCGCACCGCGGGCCGGTGTCGCCGTGGCGGTCGCCTGGTTGACGATCGCGCCGGCGTCGACGTCGGCCTGCGTGACCGTGTACCCGGCCGTCGCGGTGAGGGACTGTCCCGGTGCGAGCGAGCCGTCGCCGTTCGGGCCGGCCGCCACCGTGATGGTGCCGAGTCCGGTGAGGCGGTCCGTGACGCGCGCCGAGCCGAGCGTGACCTGGCCGGTGTTCGTGACGGTGAAGGTGTAGCGGACGGTGTCGCCGACGCGACCCGTGCCGCCGTCGACGTACGCGGCGCGCTTGGTGACGCCGACGCCGGCCGCTGCGGTCAGCGCGACCGAGCCCTGCGCGGTGTCGCCGACGCGGGTGCCGGTCGGACCGGTGCCCGTCGTGGTCGCGGTGCTCGCGACGCTGCCGCGGTCCACGTCCGCCTGGGTCAGCGTGTACGACGCGGTGGCCGTGACGGACTGACCGGGCGCGAGGGTACCGACGGCGGTCGGCCAGGTGCCGAACGCGATGTCCGACAGTCCCTCCTGTGCGTCCGCGAGCTCGACGGCGGACAGCGTCGCCGTGCCGGTGTTCGTGATCGTGTACCCGAACCGCACGGTGTCGCCCGCGACGCCGGTCGCACCGGCGCCGAGCTGCTCGGTCTTGTCGAGCCGGATGCCGGGGACGGCCGTGGCGAGCGCGACGGTCGCGGCGTCGGACGCCGTGACGGAGTCGCCCGTGGGCGTGCTGCCGGTGACGGTGGCGTCGTTCAGGACGCTGCCGGCGTCGACGTCGGCCTGGGTGACGCGGTACGTCGCAGTGCCGGTGACGACCTGCCCGGGGGCCAGGCGTCCGGCCGCGGCGGGCCAGTCGGCGACCTCGACGTCCGACACCCCGGCGAGGACGTCGGAGACGGCGACCCCGGTCACGGTGACGTTGCCGGTGTTCGCGATGCGGAACGTGTAGCGGACGGTGTCGCCGACGGCCCCGGTCGAGCCGCCGAGGCTGCCGGTCTTGTCGATCGACAGGGCGCCGCGCGGCGTGACGGTCACGCCGCCGTCGTCGGACGCGGCGACGTCGGCGCCGCGGGGCGGGGTGCCCGTGGTCGTCGCGGTGCTCGCGACGCTGCCGCGGTCGACGTCCTGCTGCGTGAGCGTGTACGTGGCGTGGGCGACGACGGACTGACCCGGCGCGAGGCGTCCGGCGGTGCCACCGGGCCAGGCGTCGAACCGTACGGCGGAGACACCCGGCTGCGAGTCGGTGACCCTCACACCGGTGAGTGTGACGTCGCCGGTGTTCGTGACCGTGAACGTGAGGTCGACGGTGTCGCCGGCGACGCCCGCTCCCCGGTTCACCTCGGTCTTCTGGATCCTGATGCCGGGCGCTCCGGTCGTCGTGACGACGGTGCGCGTCCCCGAACCGGACACGGTCGCGCCGGCCGGGGTGGTGCCCGTGGTGGTCGCGGTGTTCGCGATCGATCCGGCGTCCACGTCGTCCTGCGTGACGGTGCGGTCCGCCGTGACGACGACCGCCTGGCCGGGCGGCAGCGTGCCCGCGGTGGCGTTCGGCCACGTCGTGGTGGGGGTGCCGAGCCCGGCGAGCGGGTCGTCGACCGTCACGCTGGTGAGCGTGGTCTGCCCGGTGTTCGTCGCGGTGACGGTGTACCGGACGACGTCGCCGACCCGCACCGCACCGATGTCACCGGCGCCGACGACCGCGGCCGTCTTGCGCGTCGACACGGCCGAGGTCGGGTCGAGCACGACCCTGCCGTCGTCGGTCGCCGAGACCGCTGCACCGCTCCGTCGGTCGGTCGCGGTGGTGGTGGCGCCGCTGGACAACGCGACGTGGTCGTCGGTGTCCGCTGCGGCGCGGTCGACGTCCGCCTGGGTGAGCCGGTAGCTCGCGGTCGCGGTGACCGACTGCCCTGGGGCGAGCGTGCCGGTGGTGCCCGAGGGCCAGGCGCCGAACGTGATGCCGGACAGCCCCTGCTGCTCGTCGGTCAGTCCGACGCCCGTCAGTGTCGTCGTGCCGGTGTTCGTGATCGTGTACCCGAACCGCACGGTGTCGCCGGCGACCCCGGCGGACCCGTCGGCGACGGCCTCGGTCTTGTCGAGCGTGATCGTCGGGGCGCTCGCATCGACCGCGGTGGTGCTCGTGGCGGTCTTCGTGATCGCGGCTCCGGCCGGCGGGCTGGCGACGGCGTTCGCGGTGTTCACGACGCTGCCGGAGTCCACGTCCGCCTGGCTGATCGTGTACGCCGCCGTGGCGGTGGCGATCTCGCCGGGCGCGACGACGCCGGGGCGGGACGGGTCCGGCCACGTGTACGACAGCACGCCGACGCCCTGCAGCTGGTCGGTCATCTGCAGCAGGTCGAGGGTGGTGTTGCCGGTGTTCCGCGCGGTGAGGGTGAACCGGAGGTCGTCGCCGACGCCCGCGCTGCTGCCCGCGGGCACGCCGGACTTCGTGAAGTCGAACGTGTTCACCTGTGTGACGGGGACCGTTCGGTAGCTCGTCGCCGTGACGGCCGCGCCGCCGTTGGACGGAGTGCCGCGGGTCGTCGCCGGGCTGGTGACGTACCCGGCGTCGATGTCCGCCTGGGTCAGGGCGTGCACGGCGGTGGCGGTGACGGTCTGGCCCGGGGTGAGCGTGCCGGTGGTCCCGGACGGCCAGGTGCCGTACGTGACGGTGCCTGCGCCGGCATCCGTGACGCCCACGCCGGTCAGGGTGAAGTCACCCGTGTTCGTGACCGTGTACCGGAGGTCCACCGGGTCCCCGGGCCGGGGAGCGCTGCCGGTGTCGCGGACGGACGCGTCCTTGACGATGCCGATCGCCGCGGTGTTGTCGGCGTCGGTGGCGATCGTGACGGTCGCGTCGCGGCTCGTCGTGGCGCCGGCGGGCGTGGTCCCGGTGACGGTCGCCGTGTTGGTGATCGCGCCGGCGTCGACGTCGGCCTGCGTCACCGTGTACCGCGCGGTGGCCCGGAGTCGTTCACCGGGGGCGAGGGAGCCGGCCGTGCCGCCGGACCACTCGAGGTCGCGGAGCTGCCCGGCGGCGGCCGCGTCGGCGACCGGGGTCGAGGTGCCGAGCCCGATCAGCTGGTCGCGGAGGGCGAGGCCGCTCAGGGTGACGGAGCCGGTGTTCGTCGCGAGGAACGAGAACACGACGGTGTCGCCGACCCGGCCGCTCTGCACGGCGCCGTCGGCGGCCTGGCCGTACCGAGCGGTCTTCGTCAGCGTCACGGCCGGCGTCGGCGTGATCGTGACGCCGTCGGTGGCGGTCGCGGTGACGCGGGTGCCGGCCGGGGTGGTGCCGAAGGCGGTCGCCGCGGAGCGGATGCCGCCGGCGTCGACGTCGGACTGGCTGAGCGTGTACGTCGCGGTGGCGGTCGCGGAACGGCCGGGCGCGAGGGTGATGGTGGTGTCACCGTCGGCGAAGACGACGCTCGAGATGCCGCGCTGGGCGTCCTGCACGCCGACGACGGTGAGCGTCACGTTGCCGGTGTTCGTGACGACGTAGCGCATGTCGACCTGGTCGCCCGCGGTCGCTGCACGGGTCTTCGAGCCGTCGGCGTCGAAGGTCTCGGCCTTCGTGACGGCGAGCCCCGGTGCTGCGCTCGAGGTGGGGACGGTCGCGGCCGCGGTGGCGGACACGGTGGCCGGGTCGGTACCGGTCGGTGCGGCGCCGGTGACCGAGGAGGTGTCGACCAGGGCGCCGGCGTCGACGTCGGCCTGGGTGACGGTGGAGGTGGTGGTCGCGGTGACGGTCTGGCCGGGTGCGAGGGTGTTCGGCGCGTTCGGCCACGCGTACGTCACCGTGCCGCCGAGGGCGTGCACGACCTCGGGGATCGTCAGCGTGACGGTGCCGGTGTTCTTCGCCTGGTACGTCCACGTGACGACGGAGCCGACGCCGCCGGAACCGCTCGTGACGGAACCGGTCTCGGTGAGGGAGACCGCCGGGGTGCGCTTCGTGCTCACCGAGCCGGTGTCGGTCGCCCGGACGGTGGTGCCACCAGGCGAGACGCCGGTGGTGGCGGCGTCGCTCGAGACGGTGCCGCCGTCGACGTCGGCCTGGGTGAGCGTGTAGGTCGCCGTGACGGTGACGGACTGCCCGACGCCGAGGGTCCCCGCGGTACCGGACGGCCACGTGCCGTAGGTGAACGCGGAGTGCCCGGACTGCTCGTCGGTGAGCGTCACGTTCGTCAGGGTCTGGTTGCCGCTGTTCGTGATCGTGTACCCGAGCCGGACGGTGTCACCCGCGACGCCGGTGGCGTTGGTGGCGAGGCGCTCGGTCTTCGCGAGGGAGATCGCCGGTGCTCCGGAGGCCGGGGTGACCGTGGCCGCACCGGTCGCCCGGACGGTGCCGCCGGTCGGGGTGGAGGCCGTCGAGGTCGCGGTGTTCACGATGCTGCCCGCGTCGATGTCCGACTGGGTGACGGCGTAGGTCGCCGTCCCGCGGACGGTCTGCCCCGGCGCGAGGGTGCCGGTGGTGCCGGACGGCCACGTGCCGAACGTGATCCCGGACAGGCCGGCGAGCTGGTCGCTCACGCCGACGCCCGTGAGCGTGGTGGTGCCGGTGTTCGCGACGTCGAAGCGGTACGTGACGGTGTCGCCCGCGGCTCCGGTCCCACCGACGACGGCGCTCTTCGACACCGCGATGCCCGGCGCCGGCGCGATCGTCTGCGTGGCGGTCGCGGGGGTGGACACAGCGGTCCCCTGCGGCGTCGCGCCGGACACGGTCGCACGGTTCGCGACGGTGCCGGCGTCGACGTCGCCCTGGGTCACCGTGTACGACGCGGTCGCCGTGACGGACTGCCCCGGTGCGAGGCGTCCCGCGGCACCGGGCCACGTGTACGTCAGCGTCCCGAGCCCCGCGTGCGGGTCCGTGATCGTGACTCCGGTGAGGGTCTGGTTGCCGGAGTTCGTGGCACGGAACGTGTAGTCCAGCGTGTCGCCCGCGCGGCCGGTGTACCCGGTGCCCGTCGCGACCGACTTGGTGAACCCGAGCGCCGGCGACCCGGTGAGCGGGATCGTGCCGGAGCCCTGCGCCGTGGCGGTCGAGGTGCCGGACGGCCCGGAACCGGTCGCCGTCGCGGTGTTCGTCACCGACCCGGCGTCGAGGTCGGTCTGGGACACGGTGCCGGTCGCCGTCGCGGTGGCGGTCTGCCCCGGGGCCAGTGTGCCGGCGGCTCCCGGCCACGAGTACGTCAGCCCGGACAGCCCGGCGAGCGAGTCCGTGGCCCCGACCGCGGTCAGGGTGGTCGTCCCCGTGTTCGTGATGCGCAGGGTCCAGGTGGTGCGGTCGCCCGCGGTGCCCGTCGACCCGGCGTCGAGTGCACCGGACTTCGCGACGCTGATCGCGACGGTCCGGTCCACGGACACCGACGCCGCGGTCGCCTGCGACACGACGGTGTTGCCCGGCGTGGTCCCCGCGATGGTCGCGGTGTTCCGGACGGTCCCGGCGTCCACCTGCGCCTGGGTCAGCGTCGAGGTCGCGGTGGCCGTGACGGTCTGCCCCGGTGCCAGGCGGCCCGTCGTCCCCGGCCACGTGTACGTGATCGCCGACAGGCCCGCGAGCTGGTCGGTGATCGCGACGCCCGTGAGCGTGACGTTTCCGGTGTTCCGGGCGCTGAACGTCCAGTTCACGGTGCCGCCCGCGGCCGGCGAACCCGACCCGGCCACGGCACCGGTCTTCGTGAACGTCAGGGCGCCGGACGACGGCACGGGCAGGGTGTTCGGACTGGTCGCCGAGACGGACCCCTGCGCGGGCGTGGTCGCAGTGGCGCGCGCCGTGTTCACCACGCTGCCGGCATCCACGTCGGCCTGGGTGAGCGTGTACGTCGCGGTGGCAGTGACGGACTGGCCCGGTGCGAGGGTGCCCGCGGTGCCGGACGGCCACGTGCCGTACACCGGCGTCGAGACACCGGCGAGCGCGTCGCCGATGCTCACGGCGGTGAGGGTCTGGTTGCCGGTGTTCCGCGCGGTGAACGTGTAGTTCACGGTGTCACCGGCGCGCCCGGTCGCCCCGGACGCGAGTGCGCCGGTCTTCGACACGGCGATCCCCGGCGTCGCGGGCACGGTCGTCCGCGCGGTGGCGGCGTTCGTCGCGGTGCTGCCGTTCGGCGCGGTGCCGGTCGCCGTCGCGGTGTTCTGGACGAACCCGGCGTCGACGTCCTTCTGGGTCAGCTTGTAGGTCGCCGTCCCCGAGGCGCTCTGGCCGGGGGTGAGCCGCCCGGCGGTGCCCGGCCACGCGTACGTGATCGTCGACAGCCCGGTGAGCGGGTCGGCGACGGTCACGCCGGTGAGGGTGGTGTTGCCGGAGTTCCGGACCGTGAACGTGTAGTTCACGGTGTCCCCCACGGCACCGGTCGCCCCGGACGCCAGCGCGCCGGTCTTGGCGATCGCGATGCCGGGTGCGCGGGACACCGCGACGGTGGCGGAGGCCGTCGACGACGCGGGCTGGCCGGAGCCGTCGGCACGGGTGTTGCCCGCACCGGTCGCCGTGTTCACCACGCTGCCGGCGTCGACATCGGCCTGGGTGAGGGTGTACGTGGCCGTCGCGGTGACGGTCTGGTTCGGGTCGAGCTGCCCGGCAGTGCCCGGCCAGCTGTACGTCAGCGCGGAGATCCCGCTCAGCCCGTCGGCGATCGCGACGCCGTACAGCGTGGTGTTGCCGGTGTTCGTGGCGCTGAACTGCCAGTTCACGGTGTCGCCGACCTTGCCGGTGGCACCGGTCGCGAGCGCGCCGGTCTTCGTCACGGCGATCTTCTGCGCTGCCGCGATGTTGACGGTCTTCGAGGTCTGCCCGCTCGTCACGGCGGTACCGGACGGGTTCGTGGCGTTCGCGGTCGCCGTGTTCGTGATCGACCCGGCGTTCACCTGCGCCTGCGTGAGCGTCGAGGTGGCGGTCGCGGTGACGGACTGGCCGGGGGCGAGCTTGCCGGTCGTGCCGGAAGCCCAGCTGCCGTACGTGATCGTCGAAATCCCGGCGAGCGGGTCGGCGATGGTCACGCCGGTGAGGGTGCGGTTGCCCGCGTTCGTGACGGTGAAGGTCCAGTTGACGGTGTCCCCGGCCCGCCCGGTCGCGCCGGACGCCAGGCTCCCGTCCTTGACGATGGTCAGACTGGAGGCATCGGTCACCGCCACGGTCGCCGTCGCGTCCGGCGCGGTGACGGTGCCGCCGGTGGTGCCCCGTGCTGCGGCTCCGGCGGTGTTCACGACGCTGCCCGCGTCGACGTCGGTCTGGGTGAGGGCGTACGTCGCGGTGGCGGTCACGGCCTGCCCCGGCGCGAGCGTGCCGCTCGTGCCGGACGGCCAGGTGCCGTAGGTGAGCGCGGAGACACCGGTGAGCCGGTCGGTGATCGACGCGGTGGTCACGGTCTGGTTGCCGGTGTTGCGCAGGGTGAACGACCAGTTCACGGTGTCGCCGGCCTTGCCCGTGGACCCGGCGGCGACGACGCCGCTCTTCGTCAGGACGAGCGCGTTCGCGGCGGGGACTGCGACGGTCGCCGTGGCGGTGGGCGCCGTGACGGTGCTGCCCGTGGCGCTCCGTCCGGCGGCGGTGGCGGTGTTCGTCAGCGTGCCGGCGTCGACCTGCGCCTGGGTGAGCGTCGAGGTGGCGGTCGCGGTGACGGTCTGGCCGGGGGTGAGCCGACCGGTGGTGCCCGACGGCCAGGTGCCGTAGGTGATGGCCGAGACGCCGGCGAGCTGGTCGGTGATCGCGGCCCCGGTGATGGTCTGCGCGCCGGAGTTCGTCAGGCGGAAGGTCCAGTTCACGGTGTCGCCGACCCGGCCGGTGCTGCCGGAGGCCAGCGCGCCGGCCTTCGTCAGGGTGAGGGCGTTCGCGGCCGTCAGCGGCTGGGTGCGGGACGCGGTCGCGCTGGGCTTCGGGCCGCCGTCCGGGTCGGTGCCGGTGACGGTGGCGGTGTTCGCGACGGACCCGGCGTCGACGTCGGTCTGCGTCAGCGTGTAGGTCGCGGTGGCCGTGACGGCCTGGCCGGGCTGGAGCGTGCCGCTCGTGCCGGACGGCCAGGTGCCGTAGGTGAGCGCGGAGAGCCCGGACAGCGGGTCGGTGATCGCGACGCCGGTGAGCGGGGAGGTGCCGTTGTTCGTGGCGGTGAACGTGTAGTTCACGGTGTCGCCCGCCTTGCCGGTCGCACCGGAGGCGAGGGCGGAGGTCTTCGTCAGTGCGAGCGAGGACAGGTACGTGTTCGTCGCGTTCGTGTCGGTGACGGTGATCGTCGGGTCGCTGGTGACCTGGCCGGTCGCGGTCACCGAGCTCGTGGTGGACGCCGCGGTGGGCGGCGGACCCGTGCACCGGACGGTGGCGGTCGCTCCGGAGACCAGTGGCCCGGCGATCGTCGTCGACGGCGTGCAGGTCTCGGTGTCCGGGAACGTCAGCTGGATGTTCGACAGCGACACCGAACCGTTGTTCGTCACGGTGATCGTGAACGCCGTGTTCTCGGTCGCGGTCCGGTACTGGTCGTTCGCGGAGCCGTCCAGGGTCTTCACCACGCTGAGCGCCGCCGTCGGCACGGACAGCACGGCGTTCTGCAGCAGGTAGGAGTCACCGCTCGTGCCGACCGTGAGCGTCATCGACGTGTCGCCCTTGTCGACGCCGCTCAGGGTCTGGGTGTGCACGTCCACGCTCTGGTTCGTGAACGTCGACGTGTCGCTCGTCTGCGTGTACCGCACCGAGCCGTCCGCCTGCCCGACGCCGATGTTGCCCGACGCGTTCTTCGTGTTGAGCACCTCGGTGGGACTGCCGCCCTGCGGGGTGTACCGCATGTAGTCGCCGGTGATGCCCCGGTCGCCCTCGTACAGCGTGTAGCCGAACTTCACACCGGCCTGCAGTGCCGAGAACCCGGTGAAGTTGACGGTGAGCGGGCTGTCCGACGCGGCCTCGCGCACGTGGCCCTGGTAGTAGATGACCCGGTGCGGTGCGCTCGCGGCGTTGCCCGGGATGTACTTGCCGTAGTCGTAGACGACCGTGAGCGACCAGCCCGCGTAGCAGCCGGCGCCGACCGCGGCCCAGATGTTGCCGGCGCTGATGTTCAGCGCAGACCCGGTGGTGGCGTTCGCGAACGCACTCGTGACGTCGGCGGAGGCCGAGTAGTACAGGGCACTCGCCTGCGACGACGGGTCCTCGAGCAGGGCCTGCGGGGCGACGGTCTGGATCGCGCCGGAGCCGACCTTGAACTGGACGCCCTGGGTCCGGTAGCCGGCGGCGGCGTCCGGCCGGGTGGCGTACCACTGCGAGCCGTTCGCCGAGTTGCCCGAGCAGGTCACGTTGCCCGCGCCGGTGAACACGCCCGTGTTGGCGCTCCAGTCGAGGTAGGCCTTCGCAACCGTGGCGCCGGCCGGGATCGTCAGCGCCCCGGTCGACGAGTTCGTCGTGAAGCCGGAGACGGTGTTCGAGTTCACCATCTTGAAGTAGTCGTTGTACGACGTGGTGACGCCCGTGGCGGGGTTGTTCGCGTGCAGGTCCGTGCAGCTGCCGCTGGTGTTCGTCGCGGTGAGCGCCGAGCCGGTGCAGGCGAGCACGCCGTTGCCCGTCATCGTGAAGTCGCCGTTGACGGTCGCCTGGTAGTTCGGCGACTGGTCCGAGCCGGTGCCCCACTGCACGACGGCGGCCTGGGCGACCCCCTCGGTGCCGAGCGCGACGCCGGCGGTGGGGATGAGCACGGCGAGCGCCATCGCGATCCCACGGAACCAACGGGGACGAGCGATGGTCTCCGCGCGGTGGCGGGGACGGGGTGCGAGCAGCAAGCAGTGACCTTCCGGGCACGACGAACAGACCCTTGGGAGTGGTCGGGTCCACGCTGCCGGGTGGGATCAGGGATGTGACGACCGCCTCACAGGTCGTCCTGTCGATCATCTGTCGTGTTGTGGACAGGCGTTGTCCAAACGAGTGTTTTTCACCCTGCGGTTCACCCCGTTCGGGGGACAGCCCGGGCGCGCCGCCGACGGGTCAGGGCAGCTCGGCGTGCTGGACGACCCAGCTGTGCATCACGATCGCCGCAGCGGCCGAGGCGTTGATGCTCCGCGTCGACCCGAACTGCGTGATCTCGAGGTGTCCGTCGGCACCGGCGACGGCCTCGTCCGTGAGCCCGGGTCCCTCCTGCCCGAACAGGAACACGCACCGCTCCGGGATCGGCGCAGTCTCGATGCGTGACGCCCCGGGGGTGTTGTCGATCGCGATCACCGGGCGACCCTCCGCACGCATCGCCTCGAGGAACGACGACACGTCAGGGTGGTACCGCACGTGCTGGTACCGGTCGGTGACCATCGCGCCGCGCTTGTTCCACCGTCGGCGCCCGATGATGTGCACCGTCCCCGCGAGGAACGCGTTGGCACTCCGGACGATCGACCCGATGTTGAGGTCGTGCTGCCAGTTCTCGATCGCCACGTCGAACGCGTGCCGGTGCGTGTCGAGCTCGGCGACGATCGCGTCCATCGACCAGTACCGGAACCGGTCGACGACGTTGCGGGTGTCCCCGTTCGCCAGCAGCTCCGGGTCGAGCCTCGGGTCGTCCGGCCACGGCTCGGGGTGCGGCCCCACCCCGTGGGTGGTCGCCTCGTGCGTGGGCTGCGGCTCCGGCGCGTCACCGGGATCGGACGGGAGGCGCTGGGTCACGTCCCCAGCGTACGGCGCGCCCGCCACGCGCTCCGTCGCACCGTCGCACCGTCGCGCCGTGCGGGCCCCGGGGCCGCAGCGTGCGAGGGTCGGCACGACCGGCCGGCACGACTCGTCAGCGGACGCGGGACTCGATCCCCGCGATGAGGACGTCGAGCCCGAGCGCGAACCGGGCGTCGTACGAGTGCTCCCCGAGGAGCTCCCCCACGAGCGCGTGCCGCTCCGGACGCCCGGCCTCGGCCGAACCCCGGCCCACCTGCACACCGGTGTGCCCGACCACGAAGTCGTACACGACGAAGAACGCGTACATCGCCTCGGCGTCGGACAGCCCGGCGGACCGGAGCGCACCGACGACCTTCGCCACGACGGCATCGGACTCGGTGGACACCAGGGCACCCCGACGACTGTGCGACTCGAGCACGAGGGGGTGCGTCAGCATGAGGTCGCGGAAGGTCGTCGCGAAGACCCGCACCACGGCGTGCCACTCGTCCGGCCACACGAACGTCGCGCTGAACTCGTCGACGGTGCGCCGCACGAGTTCGGCGTGCAGGTCGTCGAGGCCGCCGATGGTCCGGTGCACGGTCATCGGCGCGACGCCGAGCCGGACGCCGAGCGCACGGAACGACAGCCGGTCGAGGCCGTCCTCGTTCGCGATGGCGGTGGCGGCGTCGATCACCTGCTCGCGGCTGAGCACGTTGGGCCGGCCACGGCGTCGTCGCGGGGTCACCTCGGCCTGCTCCGGCGCCGCAGCGGGCCGGGGTGTGACGGTCGGGGTTCCGGGTTCGACGAGCACGGTGGATCTCCTTGTTTCAGTACGTGTCCCGAAAAGCCTAGGGCAAAGCCGACCGGCGTTCGGTGTCTCGACCATCTCGGGTCCGCGACCGGCGCGCAAGAGCCGATCCGTGCCTCCCGGCCTTTCTCATGGCCAGCGCCGAGCCGGGCCGTCACCGCCGCCCAGTAGGGTGAGTACCATGGCAACCCGCGACGAGGTCGAGTGCTGGCTGACCGACATGGACGGCGTGCTCGTACACGAGAACCAGGCGCTCCCCGGGGCGCCCGAGCTGATCCAGCAGTGGCTCGACGAGGGCACGGAGTTCCTCGTCCTGACGAACAACTCGATCTTCACCCCGCGTGACCTCAGCGCCCGCCTCCGGTGGTCCGGCATCGACGTGCCCGAGGACCGCATCTGGACGAGCGCCCTCGCCACGGCGGACTTCTGCAAGTCCCAGATGCCGGGCGGCTCCGCGTTCGTGATCGGCGAAGCGGGCATGACCACGGCGCTGCACGAGGCCGGCTTCATCATGACCGAGACCGCACCCGACTACGTGGTCGTCGGCGAGACCCGCAACTACTCGTTCGAGGCGATCACCAAGGCCGTCCGCCTCATCCGCGACGGCGCGCGCTTCATCGTCACCAACCCGGACGCGACCGGCCCGAGCGCCGAGGGGGTGCTGCCCGCGACGGGAGCGATCGCCGCGATGATCGAGAAGGCCACCGGCAAGCAGCCGTACGTGGTCGGCAAGCCGAACCCGATGATGTTCCGCTCCGCGATGAACCGGATCGGCGCGCACTCCGAGAACACCGGCATGATCGGCGACCGGATGGACACCGACGTGCAGGCCGGCATCGAGGCCGGTCTCCACACCGTCCTCGTGATGACCGGCATCAGCGACCAGGCCGAGATCGACCGCTACCCGTTCCGCCCGAGCGAGGTCATCTCCGGCGTGCACGAACTCGTCCGCACGGAGCCCATCGAAGTCGAGATGTAGCCGTGCGGTGGGACCCGGCCCGCTACGCGGCCTTCAGCGACGAGCGGTCGCGTCCGTTCCACGACCTGGTCGCCCAGGTCGGCCTGGAGGCGCCACGTCGCGTCGTCGACCTCGGCTGCGGTCCCGGGACCCTCACCGCCACGTTGGCAGCGCGGTGGCCCTCCGCGTCGGTGGTCGGGATCGACAACTCGGTGGAGATGTTGGAGTCGGCGCCGGTCGGCCCGGGGTTGTCGTTCGAGCTGGGCTCGATCGAGGACTGGACGCCTGGCCCCACGGACGACGTCGTCGTGACGAACGCGGCGCTGCAGTGGGTGCCGTCGCACGTGTCCCTGCTGCCCCGGTGGCTCGACGCGATGCCGTCAGGGTCGTGGTTCGCGATGCAGGTGCCGGGCAACTTCGGGTCGCCGTCGCACGCGCTCATGCGGTCCGTCGCCGCCGACGGCCCGTGGGCCTCCGCGCTCGACGGGGTGCTCCGCGCGGCCCCGGTGCTCGACCCGGCGGGCTACCTCGGCATCATGCTCGACGCCGGCTTCGAGGCGCGCGCGTGGGAGACGACCTACGCGCAGCTCCTGCCCGGCGAGGACCCGGTGTTGGCGTGGGTGCGCGGGACCGGACTCCGTCCGGCACTGCAGGCGCTCGATGCCGCTGACCCGTCCGGCGAACTGACGGCGGCGTTCGAGGCTCGCTACGCCGCCGCCCTGCGCGAGGCGTACCCGGCGAGCACCCACGGCACGGTGTACCCGTTCCGCCGGGTCTTCGCCGTCGGCCGCAAGCCCTGAGGCGCGTCGGCACGGTCACCTTCCGGCGCACGTGGCCGCACCCGCGGGAGCGGGGGCACCGCGCCCGCGGGTGCACGGCTCAGTCGCGCACCGCGGCCGCCACGAGCTCGGCTGCCGCTGCGTGTCCACGCTCGTTCGGGTGCACCAGCGTGTTCGATCCGTCAGCCCCCTGAAGTCCCTCGATCCACCGTGTCGCTGGGTCGGCACAGACGTCCTCACCCTCGTTGGCGGACGCGAGGTCGACGTACTCGGCGCCGTGCACCACGGCGAGCGCTGACTGCAAGGTGTTGAGCCGTTCCTCGACGAGCCGGAAGAACGGCAGGTCTGCGCGGGTGGTGAACGAGAACTGCGTCGGGGACTTCCACGTGCAGGTCTGCGGGTCCGCCGGGGCGAGCTGCGGGTACCCGACCACGACGACCTGAGCGTTCGGAGCAGCCCGCCGGACGTCGGCGAGCATGCGTCCGTACTCCTCGCCCACCGCGGCGAGCCGGGCCTCCAGGTCGGACCCGATGGCCCCGGAGCCGACGTCCGCCCCGTAGGCGCTGGTGCACGGCGCACCGGGCTTCTCGACGGCTCCGATCCCGAGGACGAGGCACCGTTCGAGCAGTTCGCCGAATCCCATCGAGTTGCCGCCGAGGCCGATCGTGACCACCTCCGTCCGGTCGGAGAGCGCCTCGATCTGCGGTGCGACGGCCTCGCCACCGCCGGCTGGCGTCTGCGGGTCCCAGACGTTGCTGGTCTCGGCGGCGACGCACGACACGTTGACCAGCTCCAAGTCGGGCCGTGCCGCTCGGTGCGCGAGGACCGGGTAGGACCCACTCGTCCGCAAGCAGCCGTCCTCCGGCTCGAGCTGCTCCCCGGCGAAGAAACCCGCCGTGTAGGAGTCGCCGAGGACCGCCCACTGGCCGCCCTCCACCGTTGCGGCGCTCGCCGGCGCGATCCCGACCGTTGCGGTGATCACCAGCGCCGTTGCGAGGCTCGCCATGGTCATCCCGAAGGTCCTGTTCGTCGTCTGTCGCATCGTTCCCTCCTCCGCACCACTCCAATGTGATGCTTGACATGTTGAGTTTTTTATCGGTTCACTGCAACCATGTCAACGAAGACCTTCATCTCCTTCGCGCTCCCCACCGCCCTCGTGCTCGCGACCGCCGCCCCGGCAAGCGCGCACGGCCTGGGTGCCACCGCCCCGACTGCCGACGACGGCATTCCGCGCGGTGCCGTCGTGTCCGCCGTACCGCTCGCAGCGGACTGGGTGCCGGCGAACGCCTCGACGTCGACGCGCATCGAGTACCTGACCTCCGACGTCCACGGTCGCGCGGCACTCAGCAGCGGCCTCGTCTACACACCGGAGGGCTCGCCGCCCCCGGGCGGTTGGCCGGTGGTCTCCTGGGCACACGGTACGCAGGGCATCGCGGACGCCTGCGCTCCGTCGGTCAGCGGCCCCTACGACCGGGACCGCGACGTGGCGTACCTCGAGCACTGGCTCGGTCGAGGGTACGCGATCGCCGCGAGCGACTACGCCGGCCTGGGCACCGCCGGAGAGCACGCGTACCTCGACGCAGCTTCGGTGGCCCACAACGTCGTCGACATGGTGACGGCCGCGCACAACACCACCGATCGGTCGCCGTCACCGGACGACGACCTGGCCTCCGCGTGGGTCTCGGTCGGTCACTCCCAGGGAGCGGGAGCGGCGGTCGCGGCCGGTCGGTGGGCCACCTCGTTCGGGGGTTCCGACCTGGCGTTCCGCGGCACGGTCGGCACCGGCACACCCGCGCGGATCGCCGAGAGCATCCTGCCGCTCGGCCCGGGCAACCCCGCCGAGCCGGTCGACCCGCACGTCACGGCCTACGTCACGTACATGCTGAACGGCATCCGCCTCGTCGCGCCACAGCTCGACGCCGTCCTCAGTGAGACCGGCCGCGAGGCGCTCCGACTCGGCCGCGAACAGTGCATCGCCGAACTCAGCGCGTCGCTCGAGGACGTCCCGCTCGGTTCGTTCTTCGAACAGCCGCTCGCCTCGGATCCCTCGCTCGCGACTGCCGTCAGGTCGTACCTCGCCATGCCGGAATCCGGCTTCGACCGACCCGTACTGCTCGCGCACGGAACGGCCGACGTCGACGTCCCCTACGCGGTGACCGCTGCATGGGCAGCAGACCTCATCGAGGCGGGCGAACCCGTCCGCTTCCGGTCGCTGCCCGGTGTCTCGCACGCCGACACGATCGCGGCCGCGCTCGAGGACACGACAGCGTTCGTCGACGCCGCGCTCGGCCACCAGTGACCATCCCACTCACCAAAAGATCGGAGACAACGATGACCATCCGGACCACCATCGGCATCCTGGCAGCAGCCGCGCTCGTCGGCCTCACGAACACTCCTGCCTCCGCGGTCACCGCGGCGGCGGCCGACTCGACCTCGCACCGTGATCCCGGTGCTCCTGGCTGCACGGCAGAAGCACTCGCCGCCGACCACGCCGCGGGGACGGTCGTCTGGCGGATCGCGTGCACCGAGCGGCGATGGGTCACCGTCGACGCGACGGCCTTCGCCGGCACCCCGGACGACCACGTCATCGTCGACGAGCAGCAGGACGGTCGGTGGGTCGACGCCGGACAGGACTGGGTCGGCCTGCTGACCTTCGAGACGGCCGGGGTCGACCAGATCCGGGCGCAGGCCGTGACGAAGATCAACCCCTCGGACTCGACCGAGCCCCCGGCGCTCGTCGGTGGGACGACCGGCTGACGGTGTCGGTCCGTCCGCGCCGTCGGGCCGCTGCGGCGCCTGCACCGTCGGGGTCGCTGCGGCGTCGCGCCCCGTTCCGGACATCGCGCCCGCGCACACCGGGGTGCGATGTCCGCAGCGGGGCGCGGAGCCCGCCGGCGGGACTGGGGTCGCGGCCACGTGCCCGCCGGCGGCACCGACCGGGGCCCGCTACTCGACCGTCACGAGGGTCCCGAGCGGCAGGGCGTCCACCGCCGCCACCGCCTCGGCGTCGAGCCGCACGCACCCGTGCGACACCGCGCCCGAGGTCGTCGCGTTCCAGTGCAGGCCGATGAGCCCGCCGTCGTGTCCGCCGTACGGTTCGTCAGCGGCGCTCGAGTGCAGGGAGGTCAGCTGGATCGGGTGGTCGCCGGTGCCCTGCGCCGGGTCCACGTACCGCTGCTCCAGGTAGCCGGTGACCCCGGTCGGCGTCGGGGTGTCCGCCGTGCCGACCCCGGCGTGGAACCGCTGCACGGCCGCACCGTCCGCGGAGACGATCGACACGGTCTGGTCCTTCGTCGAGATGACGACCCGGGAGGTCGGCGTCGACACCTTCCGGAGCGACGCCACCGGCACCCACGCCGAGGTCTGCGCCACGGCTGATCCCCCGGCGGCAGAGGGCAACTGCTGCCGCGCCGGGGTGAGGACGCGCTCCCAGTCCCCCTCGCGCTCGAGACCGACGACCGTCGTGGGCTGCCGGAGGAAGTCCGAAGCGGCGAACCGGGCGACGGGTGCGGCCCGGTCGGCGCCGAACAGGGGCGCGTCCGCCCGGAGCTGGAACACGGTGTCCGAGGTGACCGTCCGGTTGAAGGGCATCAGCCCGCCGATGACGGCCGAGTACTGCGCCTCCGGCAGCGCGGCGAGCGCCGCGGCGTCGACGTGCGGCACGGCGGGTACCGGCGACGCGGAGGTTGTCGCGTGCGGCGCGGTCGGGCCGGGTGCCGCCGAGACGGCCGGTGGTGGACCGACGACCAGCGGGACCACGACGGCTCCGGCGAGGACGACCGCGCCGGCGACGGCCACGCCGGCCCAGAGGGTGCGCTTGCGCATGGGGACTCCTGGAAGGGAGACCGGTCGGCGCGCGGGCGCCGACCGGTCGGGGTGGGGTGGACCAGCCCGGACCAACCCGGACCAGCCCGGATCAGCCCGGATCGGCCCGGATCGGCCCGGATCAGCCAGAGACGACCGGCAGGTGGACACCCGGGTCGACGACCGTGGTCCCGGTGCCGCCACCGGTGCCCGTTCCGGCAGCGGCCGGGGTCACCGTGATCGCGAGCGGTGCGACGAGCGCCGAGGCCCCGGTGGCGTCGACCACGTCGATCGTGTGCGCTCCCGTGGCGGTGCCCGCCGGGATCGTCACGCTGCCGGACACCGTGCCGTCCGCGGCGACGGTGAGCGTGCCCACCGTGACCGGGTCGGAGTGCAGCACGACCCGCAGCGACGCACCCGCGGTGAAGCCGGTGCCGGCGAGGGCGAGCGAACCGCCGGCAGCCACCGAGGTCCCCTTCGGCGCCGTCAGCACACCGGTCACGACGCGTGCGGTGCCGCCGGTGGCGAGGACCTTCGCGGTGCCGTCGGCGGAGACCGCGACCGTGGCGCTCGTCGCGGCGGCGAGGTCGAGGCGCTCCCACGAGCCCGCGGCCGTCCCGGACTGGTCGAGCGGGAAGCCGGACGCGATCTCGGTCTGGGCGAGCACCGAGGTGCGCTGCGCGTCGGTGAGGGTCGGGAACGCCGTGAGGAGCAGGTTCGACGCACCGGTCGGCACCGAGGGGGCGAGCCCGGTGGTGCCGGTCGCCGCGAAGCCGTATGTCATCCGCTCGCGGTACACCTCTGCCGCGGACGCACGGTCGGTGACGACCTGGGCGGTGCCGCCGGGGATCGCGGCGCCGCCGTACGGGTCGTCCGAGTACGCCTTCGAGTGGGCGATGCAGTTCGCGAGGGTGTCGCCGCACTGTGCCTCCAGGTACGAGACGAGTTCTTTCCGCGCCGGCTCGAGGACCTGGGTGCGGTACTGGGTGTCCGACCAGCGGGCGGCGAGCGCTGCCTCACCGTCGATGCGCCCGCCCATGATGTCGAGCGGGTAGTGCACGCCGAGGACGATGCGGTCGTTGCCGGCCTCGGAGGCACGGGCGAGGAGCTCCGGCGCCAGCTCGGGCACGAGCGTCGCGAGGGTGATGCCCGCCTGGTACGCCGTGGTGGTGTGGCCGCTCGGGTACGAGCCGCCCGTGCAGATGCCGACGGCGCCGTACCCGGGGTCGAGGACGACGTCGTTCGGGGAGAACTCGTGCGTGGTGTCGGTGGCGACCGGCACGCGGGTGATGTCGAGCGTCCCGTCGGCCGACGCGTACGCCTTGCCGGTGCGGTTCGCGGTGAGCGACGACGCGTTCACCTTCGTCGGCGCGCAACCGGTCTGGTCGTCGGTCGCGGGCAGCGTGGCGGTCGTCGTCGCCGGCAGGTACGGCCGCGGGTAGCTGTAGTGCGCCTTCGCGTCACCCGTGCTGACGTAGGCGCCGCTCGTGCCGTTCGACGAGTTCACGAGCGCCGAGGTCAGCGGCAGCTTCCCGGAGTTGCGCCCCTCGACGTAGATCTTCTCGAGCGCCGGACCGAGGCCCTGCGACACGGTCATCGACTGGTCGTAGGCGGTGTTCGTGGCGTTCTGGTACTCGGAGTCCTGCAGCGCCTTGAGCTGTTGCGCCTTCGTCGCGTGCTGGTTGATCCACGAGGTCAGCTCGTCGTTCTTCGCGAGTGTCCCGGCGTCGAGGACGGTGCCGTGCAGGTCGTTGGTCCCGCTCGACTTCCAGTACTGGTCGTACCCGCTCAGCAGGGAGACGAGGTCGGGCTTGGCGGTGTCGCTCGGGTACCCCGCCGCGGTGGCGACGAGGGGCGAGCCGACGACGAGGGCGGTCGCGACAGCGGCGACGGTCACCCCGCGGAGTGCTGATCTGTGCATGCGCCGAACGCTAGGGACGGGTGGTTGCCGAGTGGGGAACGGTTCACCAAGCCGAGGTGAACCGGACCGCAGCCTGTGCGCACTCGCAGCCCCGTGCCTCTCCCCACTCGGCACGGCCTAGCCGCCGCTGGCGCGTCGGCCAGGAACCGGCGAGCGTGGGCCCCGTCCGCCCGTGGTCACCATGTGACGGACTGGAGGCGCGGCTCGTCCCCCAGCACCGCGTACGCCGCCATGGGCGGTACCGTCCGCCACCGGCGCCGCAGGCGGCGCGGCCGGTCGTCCCGCCACGCGATCACCCCGCCGGCGACGATGCCGAACGCGAGCACCGCGAACGAGAACAGACCGACCACACCGACGAGCGCGAGCTTCGACGGGTCGTGCACGTCGGTCGTCGCCGACAGTCCGATGGACCCGAAGTCCCAGAACGCGTGCAGCAGCACCGGCAGGAGCAGGTTCCCGGTCAGCCGCCGGGCGACGTACAGGGTCGAGCCGAAGGACGCCGCGAAGACGACCTGGACGAGCGTCGCACCGAGGCCGGCACCGGCGAGGGCGTTGAGCAGGTGCAGCAGGCCGAACAGCACGCACGACAGCATCCACACGCCGAACTCGGGCAGCCGACGGCGGAGCCCCACGAGCAGCACGCCGCGGGTCATCAGCTCCTCGAACACCCCGACGAACAGCACGCCCACTGCCAGCAGCAGGAAGTAGTGCCCCGGGAGCGCGGACCACTCGACCAGGGGCAACCGCACCAGGCACACCACGGCGATGAGGGCGGGAGCGAGCCAGGTCCACCCGAGCCTCGCGCGGGTCGGGTCGACCGTCGCGATCCGCCACCAACCGAGTGCCGTCACGACGAGGCCGAGGGCGACGGCGGCGATGCCCTCCGGGACCACGAGCGACCGGACGACGCTGTCGACCGTCTGTCCGAGCGTCGGGTAGTCGTCACTCGGACGGGACCGCCAGGCGCTGATCGCGGCGAACACCACCAGCGGCGCGAGGCCGACCAGCAACGACGGCGGGACCGGCCAACGGCGGCGACGGGCTGGGGCTGCTGTGGTCACCCGCTGTTTGTACCATTGGGGCATGCGCCTGCCCTCCCTGTCCACGATGGCGGAGGACTACGTCAAGCTCGTCTGGAAGGCGAGCGAGCGCGGCGGCCCCGGTCTCGCGACGCGGGACATCGCTGCGACGCTCAAGGTCTCGGCGTCGACGGTGTCGGGCAACCTCCGGAAGCTCGACCGTGACGGCCTCATCGAGCACACCCCCTACTACGGCGTCGTGCTCACCCCGCTCGGGCAGCAGGTCGCCGTGGCGATGGTCCGGCGGCACCGGCTGATCGAGACGTTCCTCGTGCAGCGGCTCGGGTACTCGTGGGACGAGGTCCACACCGAGGCCGAGTCACTCGAGCACGCGGTGTCGGAGACGTTCCTCGACCGGGTGGACGCCGACCTCGGGCACCCGACGCACGACCCGCACGGCGACCCGATCCCCCGCGCGGACGGTACCGTGCCGGACTCCCCCGGCACACTGCTCGGCGCGATCGAGCCCGGGGCGTGCGGCACCGTCGACCGGGTGTCCGACGACGACCCTTCGTTGCTGCGGTACTTCGACGAGCTCGGGGTCGGGCTCGGCACGCACCTGCGCGTGGAGCAGGTGCGTGACTACGCGGGCGTGATCGCCGTGTCGCGCCGGGGTCCGTCGGGCGAGGAGTCCCTCGTCGACCTGCCGGCAGCGGCGGCGTCAGCGATCTGGCTCGCCCCCGACGCCGACTGACGCGCGCGGCGCCCGCGCCCGCACGGCGCCCGCGCCCGCACGGCGTCCGCGCCCGCACGGCGTCCGCGCCCGCCCGCCGCCGCGAGGTCGCACGACCCGCCGCTCACGTGCGGTGAGGTCGCACGAAGTGCCGCCCGAACCCCGGCGACCCGGCAGAAAACGCGACCTCGAGGCCGACCGCAGGCCGAACCCGCCCAGCCCGACCCCGCGCCGACGCCGGCCCGCCCAGCCGGGCCGCGCGCGTCAGTCGCGGAACGCGGGGGACGACGGCCGGCGGAACGGCGCCGTGATCGTCGGCAGGACGTCCCGGCGGTTGATCCAGAACACCACGAGCGCCGCCACGAGGTGCACGATGCTGAGCACCCACCGCCCGTTCGTGTCCGTCACGAAGAACTGCACCGCGAACAACGCCGCGAGCGCGATCGCCGACCACCGGTGGAACCGCAGCGCGATGATGATCGCCACGCCGAGCACGGTCTGCGATGCGGTCAGCATGAACTCCTCGACCTGCCGGGAGTCCAGCGGGAGCCCGCCCGTGGTCCCGCCACCCAGGACGTGCGCGATCGGCAGCGACCCGACGAGCAGCGACCACTGGTTGACCTTCGAGGCGATGAGCGTCCCGATCGCCGCGCCGCCCATGCCTCGGAGCGCGAAGAGTGCGGCGACGATGAACTCGGGCGCCTCGGTGGCGAGCGGCGCGAGCCACTGCACGAGGAAGTAGCTGTCGATGCCGAGGGCGCTGCCGGAGTCCACGAGGGCGTCGGCGAACGGCTCCGCCGAGGACAGGATCACCGCGGCGGCCACGACGAACAGCGCGACGATCGTCCAGCGCCGTGCCCGCTGCGGCATGGACGCGATGTTGCCCGCCATGCCGACGAGCTCTTCCTCGTCATCGTCGTCGGTCACCTTCGAGGCACGCCAGAGGTACCAGACGAACGCCGCGAGCAGCACGAACCCGAACCACATCGGGATGGAACCCATCAGCGGGATGAGGAACGCGACGAGGGCCAGGAGCGCCAGGAACCCGATGTCGAGCCTCGACGAACGTTCGAGCTCGAGCACGCGGGTCGCCGAGGCGGGGAGCGAGCCGGTCTTCACGAACCGCCGCGCCACGAGCAGCGAGATGATCACGACGAGCGGCCACCCGAACCCGAGCAGCAGCCGGTTCGAGCCGGTCATGTTGGCGGCGGCGAACTGCTCGTACGCGGGGTCGTACCCGGAGCGGAACGCGTAGTACAGGTCGACGGCGTACTCGGGCAGCACGGCGATGAGCGCGAGGATCGCGATCGCGAGGGCACCGGCGATGTCCTTCTGCGCGGCCTCGGCGGCCCAGGCGAGCAGGAACGACGCGGCGACGACGGCCCCGCCGAAGACGAGCAGGTCGACGAGGGCGTTCGGGGCGAACCCGCCGATGCGGAAGACGACGGCGGGCAGGGCGATGGCGATGCAGATCGCGATGCGACCCCAGGCGCTGGCGCCCATCCGGGGCGGGGCGACGGCGGGTGCGGCCGCAGGGGAAAGGGTGTTGGTCATGGTGGTCCTCGAGTCCGAGTGGTCGAGCCATGACGCAGCACACACACGAGCGGCTTCGGCCATGGCGGAACGGCCGAAGGTCTCGCTCGCCTCGAGGGCCACGTGCACCGGGCCGATCGTCGTGATGGCCAGTGTGTCGATGCACGCGTTGGGAGCTACTCCCCTTCGACACCCACCTTGGCGCGCTCCGATCCGCATGTGCAAGCCGATCCGGCCTGTTCGGCATCCCGAATCCCGGTGTTCCCCGACCCGCCCCGTACCTGCTTGGAGGCCCGGTGCGCGCCCGCCACGCGCCTCCAGGCAGTCGTCGGGTCGCGCTCACCGCATCCAGTGAGCAGAAGTCGGTGGGTCACGCCGGGCAACTCGACGATTCCTGCTCCCTCGACGAGGCGCGGGCGGCGCGGGGCGGCGTCGCGCGGGCGGCGTCGTGGGTGCGGTGCCTAGCCCTTCGCGGAGCGCGTGCGGCCGAGCGCGACCTCGCGGCGGGCACGCTCGACGGCGAGCGCGCTCGCGGCGTCCGGGTCGTGGAGCAGGCGGTCGATCTCGGCGACGTGCGCACGGACCTCCGCGTCCGAGCTGCCGGCCGCGTCGTCGAGGACGGGGCGTGCCGCGTCCTCGCCCAGCGCGACGATCGCGCGACTGAGGCTCAGGCGGGTCTCGCGGTCCCCCTGGCCGAGGTGCGCGGCGAGCGTCCGCGCGAGCGCACCGGACTCGGCCTCCGGCACGATCGCGGCGGCGGTGCGCCAGGCAGCCCGCAGGACCTCGACGTCCGGGTCACGGAGCAGCGGACGGACCGAGGGCCAGACGCTCGGGTCGCCGATCTTCGACAGGGTGTGCAGCGCCTGGCTCCGGGCCTGCGACACCGGGCGCTCGAGCTCGGGGAGCACCCGGCGGACCACCTCGTCGGCGGGCTGCCGGAGGAGCGCCCACGTGAGCATGTCGCGGACGAAGAAGTCCGGCTCGACCGCGCACTGCTCGACGAGCACGTCGAGGTCCGCGGGGTCCGGGTGGGTCCCGGCGTCCATGACGGCACGGAGCCGGACGGAGGAGCGCGGGTCGGCGAGGGCGTCGGTGAGCACGGACATGGGTCCATGGAAGCGCACCGTGCTGCGTGACGTCCGGAGACAGCGCACCAAGGGTCGAGGCATAGCGTGGACGGACCGCACGAACCCACACGAAAGGACCCCCATGCCCCGCATCGGAACCAGCGACCTCACCGTGTTCCCCCTCGCCCTCGGCGGCAACGTCTTCGGCTGGACCGCCGACGAGGAGACCTCCCACCAGGTGCTCGACGCGTACACGGCTGCCGGCGGGGACTTCGTCGACACCGCGGACGTCTACTCCGCCTGGGCCCCCGGCAACGAGGGCGGTGAGTCCGAGCGGGTCATCGGCTCGTGGTTCGCGAAGTCCGGCAAGCGCGACGACGTCGTCATCGCCACGAAGGTCTCGCAGCACCCGCAGTTCGCCGGCCTCGGTGCCGCGAACGTCGCCGCCGCCGCCCGCGCGAGCCTCGAGCGTCTCGGCACCGACCGGATCGACCTCTACTACGCGCACTTCGACGACGAGTCGACTCCGCTCGAGGAGACCGTCCGCGCCTTCGACCAGCTCGTGCAGGACGGACTCGTCCGGTACACGGCGATCTCGAACTACTCCCGCGCCCGCGCCGAGGAGTGGATCCGCATCGCGAAGGACAACGGTCTCGCGCTGCCGGTCGCGATCCAGCCGCACTACAACCTCGTCACCCGCGAGCCCTACGAGTCGGACATCGCTCCGCTCGCCGCTGCCGAGGGCCTCGGCGTGGTGCCGTACTTCTCGCTCGCCGCCGGCTTCCTCACCGGGAAGTACCGCACGAAGGACGACTTCGCCGGCAAGGACCGCGAGGGGCAGGTCTCCGGGTACTTCACCGACCAGGGTCTCGCCGTGGTGGACGCCCTCGCGACGATCGCGGACGCGCACGACACCGAGCTGGCGAGCGTCGCCCTGGCGTGGCTGCAGGCGCAGCCGGACGTCGTCGCGCCGATCGCGAGCGCACGCAACACCGAGCAGCTGCCGGCGCTGCTCGCCTCCGCGGAACTGCAGCTCAGCACCGACGAGCTGCGCACCCTGTCCGACGTCTCGTCGAAGGTCCCCGCGGCGGCCTGACTCGGGTGGTCCGGGCGGAGTTCCGACTCCGAACGACGGATCCGATGTCGTACGACATCGGATCCGTCGTTCGGGATCGGCGCCCGAGGTTCGCGATCGGTCGCGCCGCCTACGCCCCCGGCGCGACCGACCCGGTCAGCGCCGCACCCGACGACCGCGTCACGAAGCACGAGATGAACGTGTCCCCCTGGTCCCACGTCGCCTGGTCCGGCGCGTAGGAGCCCTGCACCTGGACGTCCCCGTAGGCAGCAGCGGCCGAGGTGTCCAGCGCCGCCGACGTCTGGCACTGCTCCGCAGCCTGCGCCGCGAGCGCCTCCGGCCCGGGCCACTGGTTCGCCGACACGGGCAGGCGCGCGGTCAGCTGGGCGATGTGCGCCGACGAGCAGTCCACGACCGTGAAGGTCTGCGCCCACGCGTTCGTGAACGGCGACAGGCACTCCCCGCCGGCCAGTTCGGTCCAGCTGTGCTCACCGGGAGCCGCGGGGGTCGTCGCGAACTGCAGCGTCTGCAGCGTGTCCGACGAGGGCGCGGGCGTCGGGGCAGCGGCCGCCGACGACGCAGGTGCCGAAGCCGCCGCGGACGCGGTCGACGTCGGTGCCGGGGTGTGGTCCTCGATGGTGTTGCCGAGGATCCAGCGCGTCAGGGCGAACACCGCGACGAGCAGCACGACGATGAGCGCGATCGATCCCCAGATGAGCAGTCGCTTGCCGCGCTGCCCCTCGTTCCGGAGCTTCGCGAAGCCCTCGTTGATGAAGTTGTCGCGGTCAGCGCCACCGCCGGCTGCAGCAGCAGCCGGAGCGGCGGGCGCGACGGGCGTCCGACCCGGAGCAGGGGCGTGCGCCGGAGCACCCCCGACCGCCGGCATCATCCGCGTGCTGTTGTCGGTGGGGTCGTACCCGGTGCCGCCGAGCTGGCCGACGGCCTCGGTGCCGAACAGGTCCTTGATGGCGCTCGTGTCGCTGGTCTCGCGGCCGTCCCACTCGGACTGGTCGAGGTCGTCCGGTGCCGCGGCGGGCAGCGGCGCGGGTCCGTCGTCTTCCACCGGAGCGTCGGCGCGGATGCCCATAACGGCGTCGAGGTCCTGCCCGACGGCGGGCGGCAGGTGCGCCGGGTACGCCTGCGCGTCCGGCTCGGCCGTGGCCGGCTCGACGAGCGGCGGGGCGGCGGTCGGGGGCACGGTCGCCTCCGGTTCGGCCCACCAGGGCGTCGCGGCGACGGGCAGCGCGGTGGTCGCGGCGTCGGCGGGCTCGGCAGCCTCGGCCTGGAGGCGCGGCTCACCCTCCGCCCCGTCGGTCTCGTCGTCCGCCGGCGCGGGTTCGAAGGCCGCGGTCGGTTCGCCGACGGGCGTCGCGTCGAACGCGGTGGTCGCGGCCGCTGCCGCGACCGGCACCGCGGGTGTCCCGGTGACCGGCGTCTCGAGTTCCCCGGACACGACGTCGTCGTCGGCTTCGTCCGCGAGGGTCCACGAGCGCCCCGCGAGCGCCGTCGTGTCGAACGCGTTGGTCGTCAGCGTCGTCGGGACCTCGCCGGTCTCGTCGTCGCGGATCGCCCAGTCGAACGGACGCTCGACCCCACCGGTGCCGGGCGCCTGGGCGTCTGTGCCGGCGATGCGGAGGAGCTCCGTGAAGCTCGGCGGCTCGTCGGTGGCGGGCAGCACGTTCTCGACGCCGAGCGGCTGCTGCGCGACCGGGCCGGTCGGGGTCGGCTGCGAACCGGTCGCCCGGCCGAGCCAGTCGACGTCGCTGCGGCCCTCACCGAACGGGTCGACGCGGCGGCGCTCGGACTCGATGGCCCGGTTCTCGGCGGCACGCTGGTCACGGTGGGACTGGGCGGTCGGGAGCGAGATCGACGAGGGATGCGGCGCGGTCGAGGTCGGCGGGACCGGAGCGGCGGGAGGGATCCGCTCGCCGAGGGTCTCGCGCTCGTGCTCGGCACTCGCCTGCGGGTTCACCGACGGAGCGGTGAGCTGCTCCGGCATCGAGATCGCCTGGGTCGCACCGTCGTCGTCCGCGGACGGCGCCTCCGGGGCGGACGGCACCGCCGGCAGCGGCTCGAAGGGCTCGGGGAGCGGCGCACCGGTCTCCCGCGCGGTCTTCTCGGCCTCGCGACGCTCGCGGCGGGACGGCCACTCGTCCTCGCCGCGGGGAGCGCCGAAGATGTCCGCGGCACTGCGGAGACCGTGGAACGGAGCGTCCGGGGCGGACCCGCGCCGTGCCTCCAGGCCGTCGTCCCCGTCTGTGGGTCCGGCGGTCTGGTCAGGCTCGTGCGCGTCCTCCGGACGCTCCCCGGTCACGCGCTCAGCCCCAGATCAGCCAGCCCGATCGCACTGAAGTACGGGTACCCGGCAGCCTCGATCTTCTCCTTCGCGCCGGTGTCGCGGTCGACGACGACGGCCACGGCGGCGATGATCGCGCCCTCGCGCTCGAGCGCCTCGGCGGCCTTGAGCGGCGAGCCGCCGGTCGTGGAGGTGTCCTCGAGCACGACGACGCGCTTGCCCTTCAGGTCCGGCCCCTCGACCTGCTTGCCGCGGCCGTGGTCCTTCGGCTCCTTGCGGACGACGAACGCGTCGTAGGCGAGCCCACGAGCGGCGGCCTGGTGCAGCACGGCGCTGGCGATCGGGTCGGCGCCCATGGTCAGGCCGCCGACGGCGGCGACGTCCGGCACCTGGCCGACGAGGTCCGTCATGACCTGTCCGATGAGCGGAGCGACACGGTGGTCGAGGCTCACCTTGCGGAGGTCGATGTAGTACGTCGCCTTCTTCCCGCTGGTGAGGGTGAAGTCTCCGTGGAACACCGCTTCGTCCGTGATGAACTGGATGAGCTGGTCGCGCGCGTCGGTCACAGCCCACAAGGGTAGCCGGTCGGGCCCAGGACGCGCTCCCCCAGCCCGCGGGGGCCTCGGCTCGGTACGCTCCGGGCATGGCTTCCGACACGCGCCCGACCACGGTCGTGGCGCGTCCGACGGGCGGCGCACGCTGGCGAGGGCTGGTCGCCGCGACCGGCCGGGAGGCACTGGGCGGCCTGGTCGCGCTGGCCCTGTCCGTCATCGCCCTGCGCCACGTCATCGCCACCGCCCGGGTCGAGCTGCTCTGGTACGACGGCGACTCGGTGCTGCTGCCGCTCGTCCGGCGCTCGATGGAGCTCGGGCAGCCGTTCGAGTGGGCGATGTCCCCCGCGCTGTTCTTCTTCCCGGAGCTGCCGGTCTACCTGCTCTGCTCGGTGGTCACCGCCACCCCGCAGCAGGCCCTGGCGCTGAACGGTCTGCTCGTGCTGCTCGCCGTGTACGCCCTGGTGCGTGCGGCCGCGAACGAGCTCATGCCCGCTGCCCGGCGGTCGGCCCGGATCGCGGTGTCGGCGGTGGCCATCGGGTTCGTGACCCTCCTGGTGCTGACGGAGTCCTCGGCGACCGCGACGTCCCTCGAGCTCGCGTCGCTGCTGCTCACGACGACCTACTACTACGGCGCGGTGCTGGCGATGCTCGGCACCGCGGTCCTCGTGCTCCGGGCGGTCCGGACCGGACGGGCGTCCGTCACGGTGCTCGTCGTGCTCGGGCTCGTCGCTGCGTGCACCACCGCGTCGAACCCGCTGTACGTGCCGTGGTCGGGTGCGCCGGTGGTGGTGACGCTCGTGCTGCTGGCGCTCGCCCGTCGCCTGCCGTGGCGCCCCGTCCTGCTGCTCGTCGGGACCGTGACCGCCGGGGCGGTGGTCGGGTACCTGGTCCGGATCCCGCTGCGACCGTTCGTGTCGCTCGACCCGTCGACGTACGTGCAGCCGTCGCGCGCGGGTGAGACCCTCGGCTTCTTCGCCGCACTCACCGACGACCGAGCCGGGAGCGCCGCAGGGGACGCCGGGCTGCTCCTGCTCTTCGTGGGGGTGCTCCTGTCCGTCGGCGGCACGGTGTGGGCCTGGCGGTTGCGGACCTCGCGGACGGTGCTCGTCGCGGCGGCACTGCCCCTGGTCACGGTCGTGGCGGTGTCGGTCGGGGTCGTCGTCGCGGGTTCGGAGACGCCGCGGTACCTCGAGCCGATCGTGACGGCCCCGCTGCTGGCGCTCGTCGCGGTCGCCGAGCTCACCCGCACCGCAGTCCGTTCGACCCGGGTGCACCGCCCCCGCCGCGGGGTCCGGGTGGTCCTGGCGGTGGCGGCCGCCGGGGTGCTGCTCGCGGGGGTCGCGACGGCGCCGAGCACCGCCCGCACGGTCGCGACGGCACGGTACGACGCTGCCGCCTGTCTCGATCGGTGGGCCGGCGGCCGGGACGTCGTCGGGGTCGGGCAGTTCTGGACGGTCCGGCCGCTCGCCGCCTACGCCTCGACGAACGTGCAGCTGCTGCAGGTGCGCGACACGTTCCAGGTCTACCCGTGGCTCGTCGACCTCGGGGCCTACCGGAACGCGGCGCCGACCTTCGTCGTGATCGGCACGCGCGACCTCTGGACGACCGCCGTGGAGGACTCGCTCGGCACCCCGGCCACGATCACGCACTGCACCGGGTTCGACGTGTACGACTACGCCGGGACGTCGGGCGCCGCGGTCCTGCAGCGCGACGTCGTGGGCAGCGCCGATGCCGTCCGGCGCGAGCGCGGCTTCTGAGCGATCACCCCGGAAGTTGTCCACAGCCGCGCGGCGGCACCCGTTCCTGCCTGTACGGATGTATAGGCTCGTGCCCGTGACTCGCCCCACCAGCCACCGCTCCCCGCGTGCAACCGTGCGCCTCCGCCTCGCCGCCACCGGACTCGCACTCGCGGGTCTGCTCGGCACGGTGGTGCTCGACGCGCCGGCTGCGAGCGCGGCGACGTACCCCTCGTGGGACGAGGTGATGGCGGCCCGCGGGCAGGAATCCGCCAAGCAGGGCCAGATCACCGCGATCAAGGGGATCATCTCCGGCCTCGCCGACAAGGTGCAGGCGGCCGAGGCCGAGGCGAAGCGGCTCGGCACCGAGTTCTTCGAGGCCCAGAGCGACGCGCAGGACGCCGCCGAGAAGGAACAGCGGCTCCGCGCCGACGCGGACGAGCACGCCGAGATCGCCGAGCAGAGCGCTGCCCAGGCCGGCCAGTTCGCCGCGCAGATGGCCCGCTCGGGCGGTGCGGACGTCACGGCGTCGGTCATCACCGGCGGGCAGGACGCGTCCGACCTCCTGTACAACCTCGGGGCCCTCAGCAAGCTCTCCGAGCAGGCCGAACGGGTCGAGGCCGCCGCCACCGCCGACGCCGCCGTCGCCCGCTCCCTCACCGCGCAGGCGGACCGTGCGTCCGCGGCGCTCGACGAACTCGCGGCCGAGGCCGAGCGGCGCATGCAGGCTGCCCAGGCCGCGGCGGACAAGGTGCAGAGCGCCTACGACGAACAGCAGAGCAACAAGGCCCGGCTCGACGCCCAGCTCGCCACCCTGACGTCCGGCCGACTCCGGACCGAGGCAGAGTTCGCGCAGGGCGAGAAGGTGCGGAAGGCCGCCGAGGCGAAGGCGGCGCGCGAGGCCGCAGCACGGGCGGCAGCGGCCGCAGCCAACAGCGGCGGCGGGGGCGGATCCGGCAGCAGCGGCTCCGGAGCCGGCGGCTCCCCCGGCTCCGGCTCGGGCACCGGCTGGGTCCGTCCGGCGAGCGGGTACGTCATCAGCCCCTACGGCTACCGGGTGCACCCCATCACCGGCGTCGTCACGAAGCACGACGGCGCGGACCTCGCGAGCGGCTGCTACACCCCGATCGTCGCCGCAGCGGCGGGCACGGTCGACTACGCCGGCTGGTACGGCGGCTACGGCAACTACGTCCGGATCAGCCACGGCGGTGGCGTGCAGACGGCGTACGGGCACATCGTGAACGGCGGGTACCGGGTCGCCCAGGGCCAGCGGGTCTCCGCGGGACAGCTCATCGCGCTCGTCGGCTCCACCGGCGCTTCGACCGGGTGCCACACGCACTTCGAGGTCCACCTCGGCGGAGCGACGACCGACCCGATCCCGTTCATGCAGGCGCGGGGCGTGGCCTTCTAAGCGGAAGGCCCCGTGGTCTCGACCCCGTCGTCGTCGAGGTTCCAGAGCGCCCGGTACCAGGCGGTGCGCTCCTCGTCGACGGGCAGCCCGTACGCCTCGTGGAACAACCCGTCCCACCCGGGGCCGTAGTTCCACCCGAGCGCCATCGTCGCGACGCCCAGGTCCGCCCAGCGGTCCGCGATGCCGAGCGCGTCGAGGTCGACGTGGCCGGCCCACCTCCCGTCGGCGCCGATGAGGGTGTTCGGCGTGCACGGGTCCCCGTGGCAGACCACCACGCGATCGGTCGGCGGCTCCGGGCCGAGCAGGTCGGGATCGGCGCCGGCGGCACGGGCCCGTCCGGTTCGCTGCGCCGTCGACCACTCGAACGGGCAGTCGAGGACCGGCAGGGTGTCGTGCAGGGCGCGGAGGCCCTCCCCGGCGGCGATCACGGCCGTCCGGGGCTCGGCGTGCCACCGCTCGTCGACCGCACTCCAGCCCGGGAGCGCCCGGGTCCGCAGCCACGCGCCCTCGTCGTCGGAGCCGTGGTCGATCAGCTCGGGCACCCGCGCGTAGCGGGACGCCCAGGTCAGCCGGGCGGCCTCGCCGACGATCCACGGCGCGTACGCGTGCGGGAGCACCTTGACGTACTCCTCGGCGTGCCCGTCGCCCCCGATCCGGAACGTGCGTCCACCGATCTCGTTGACCCACACGGCCTGCACCGGACGACCGCGGGCCGCCTCGGTGACCAGGTGCGGCACCGCGACGTCGCCCCGCGCGCGGAAGAGTCCGTCGATCGAGCGGGGCACGGCGGCCTCAGTGCACCCGGTCGGTGCGTCCGGAGCCCGCGCCGCCCCGAGCGATCTCGAGCAGGACGGGCAGACGGTCGCCGAGCAGGGCGTCGAGGTCCTCGACGATGCCCTCCACGCCGGTCGTGATGGCGCGCGGCGAGGCTCCACGGCGCGGGCGGACCCGGATGCGGATCGCCCGCTGCCCGCGGACACGGTAGACGTCGACGGCGAGGGAGCCGACCTCGGGCAGGTCACCGATCGCCGAGGACAGCGCGTGCTGCACCGCGGCGGCGTCGATCCGGACGGCGCCGGCGACCCCGTCCGCGGAACCGTCGTCCTCGACCACGGTGCCGGTGCGACCGCCGCCGAGTGTCGTCAGCACGACGAGCGCGAGCACGCCGAGGACCACCGCACCCCCGAGGACCCACGTCCACGCGGTGACCGAGGCCTCGCGCGGGGCGTCGCGACCGAGGTCGCCGAGCACGTGGGCCCAGTCGTGCCAGGTCGACGCCGCCCAGTGGACCGTCTGCACCAGGATCGTCCCGACGCCGAGCACGAGCAGCGCCAGGCCGACCAGGACGAGCGTGGTGCGGCCGACACCGCGGTTCGTGGCGTTCATCCGTCCACCCGTCCGGTCGGCTGCACCCGGACCCGGGCGGTCACGGACGGGACGACGTCGATCGCGCGGAACTCCTCGGTCACGGCGTCCGTCGCGGCGACCGCGGGGACGTCGACCCCGGCCGCGGGGCGCAGGACCACGTCGACCGTGCGCCGGCCGACGGTGCCGACGGCGGCGTCCGGGCCGAGACGGGTCGCGGAGCGTGCGGCGCGGGCCGCGGCGGACGCCAGGACCTCGTCGTCGACGACCACGGCGAGCCGGTCGGAGGACATCGTGTGCCGGGGACGACGCTGCGGCAGGAGTCCCTGCGCGAGGAAGACCAGGCCGACGACGGCGACGATGGCGGCGACACCGACGACGATCGTCGTGTCGAGGCCAAGCGGGGCACGAGCGGCGGCGTCGACGAGGTCGCGCGGGTCGATGCCGAGGGCGCGCTGCCCGAGGAAGACCAGGGCGGCGGCGAACACGGCGGCCGCGGCGATCACGAGCACCACGAGCACGGCGATGACGACGGTGCCGGAGCGGGACGCGGTCGACTCGCGGCGGAGGATGCGGCGGTACGTCCGGTCGTGGGTCATCGGACCCTCCTGGGGGTGTCCACGATCGACGACGAGAACGTCACGGTCACCCGTTCGACCTGTCGGCCGGTGATGGTCCGGAGTCGCTCGGCGATCGTCGCGCGGGCGCGGTGCGCCGAGGTGGTGACGGGTTCGTCAGGGGTCGCGTGGCTCCCCAGCACGGGCACGGTGAGCGGGGCGGTGATCTCGACCGCGAGCGCACCGTGACCGTCGTCGGCGACCCGGGCACGGGCCTCCCGGAACGGCACGCGCAGCGCCTCGGCTGCGACCGCCTGCGCGGTGTGCACGAGCGCCGACGACCCGATGCGGTCGTACCCGGCGACCGCGGCCGGACTCACGACGAGCTCCGCCGTCCGCGGAGGACGTCGAGCAGACGACGGAAGTCGATGTCGCCCGTCGCGATGCGGGCCACGAGCCCACCGACGAGCATGAAGACGGCGACGACCACGAAGGCCCAGAACCCGAGCGTCACGGCGACGATCGCGAGCACTGCGCCGACGCCCATGCCGACGACGGTGGCGTTCACCGGACGCGACCGTCGGACTCGTCCACGACCCCGTTCAGGGCCGGGATGTTGACGTCGTTGATGGCGATGTTGACCTCGGTGACCTCGAGCCCGACGAGCTCGGTCACCGCGCTGGTGACGGCGGCACGCACGGCGGTCGCGACGTCCATCATCGGCGTCGGGTAGTCGACGACGATCGTCAGGTCGACGGCGACCTGGGTCTCGCCGACCTCGACGCGGACGCCCTGGCCGAGCGCGCTGGAACCGATGGCGTCGCGGATCGCACCGAACGCCCGCGCCGCGTTGCCGCCGAGCGCGAAGACCCCGGGGACGTCGCGTGCGGCGATGCCTGCGACCTTCGCCACCACGGTGTCGTCGATGATCGTCTTGCCCTTGGTGGTCACCTGCGTCGTCGTGGTGCCGGTCGTCGTGCTGCCGGTCGTCGCGGTCCCGTCGACGCGGTTCGTCGTCGATGCCATCAGTGCCTCCTGCGCTCGCGTGCTGGATTCCCAGCGAACACCATCGTGCCGTGCCGCGCCCGAGAGCGGAACGCGGCACGCGGCAGCCGCTGGCAGGCCCCGGCAGCCCTCCGACGGGCTCCGCTGCACGCTGCGGTCGGTCGTCCCCGGTAGGTTCGATCCCATGCGCGTGGCGACCTGGAACGTGAACTCCGTCCGGACCCGAGTGGGCCGGATCGTCGACTGGCTGGTGCGCGAGGACGTCGACGTCCTCGGCATGCAGGAGATCAAGTGCAAGCCCGAGCAGTTCCCCGTCGAGGCGTTCGAGGCCGCCGGGTACCAGGTCGAGGCGCACGGCCTGAACCAGTGGAACGGGGTGGCCTTCGCCAGCCGACTGCCGCTCGAGGACGTCACCCGCGACTTCCCCGGCCAGCCCGGGTTCCTCAAGGGGCACGAGGGACCGGACCTCCCGGTGGAGGCCCGCGCGCTCGGCGTCACGGTCGACGGTGTCCGGCTGTGGAGCCTCTACGTGCCGAACGGGCGCGAGGTCGGCGACCCGCACTACACGTACAAGCTCGACTGGCTCGCGCAGCTGGCCGACCGGACGTCCGAGTGGCTCACCGCGCACCCGGAGCAGCCGCTGGCCCTGATGGGCGACTGGAACGTCGCACCGCTCGACTCCGACGTGTGGGACGTCAGCGTCTTCGAGGGCCACACCCACGTGACCGAGCCGGAGCGTGCCGCTTTCCGGGCGTTCGAGGAGCGTGGGCTGCAGGACGTGGTGCGCCCGATCGTGCCGGACGGCTACACGTACTGGGACTACAAGTCGCTGCGCTTCCCCCGCAACGAGGGCATGCGCATCGACTTCGTGATGGGGTCGCAGGCGTTCTCCGACGTCGTCACCGACGCCCGCATCCACCGCGACGAGCGGAAGGGCGACGCCCCGAGCGACCACGTGCCGGTGACGGTCGACCTGGACCTCGAGACCTCGCTCGACGACGACCGCCCGATGATCTTCTGAGCCGAACCGCTTCTGTTACGTCCCGGGTCCGCCCGCGTTGAGCGGGCGGACGCCCGGACGTAGGTTTCCTGCACCGAACCCCTTCGAGAGCAGGTGAAGCCATGTCCCGCACGACCCCGTCGACGATCCTTCCGATCCAGCGCGTCATGGCCGACGCCACCCCGAGGGCATGGCGCGACGGCATCGTCGCCGAGGTCCGCCCGGCCGACGTCGTGGTCCTGTTCCTCGACGGCGGCGTGACGCAGCTGCGGGTGGCGGACGCCGACACGCTCGTGTCGATCGGAGACCCGATCGCCCACCACCCGGCCGCAGAGATCCTGAGCGCGGGCGGTCGGAGGACCACCGCGCGCGTCGCCTGACGGCTCAGGCGGTCATCGAGGCCATCATGGCCTCGCACTTCGCGACCATCTCGTCGCACGCCATCGCGCAGTAGCGGCACGAGTCGTCCATGTCCGCGTGGCTGCGGCACTCGGCGGCGCACGCCGTGCCCATCGCGACGCAGGCCGTGAGCATCGCGCGCATGCTGTCGGCGTCCATGCCCATCGGACGCATCATCATGCGCATGCCCGTGTCGGCCATCATCGCCGTGTTCGAGCACATCGCGGCGCACTTCGCCATGTCCGTGCCCATCTGCATGTCGCTCGCGGAGCACATCGTCGCGGCCATCGACGCGGCGTTCATCGCCATCATCGTGTCCTGCATCATGTCCGCGTCCATCGCCATCGGCATCTCGGTCATCGACATGCTCTTCATCATCGCCATCGTGTCCATCGGGGACCTCCTCTTCCGTTCGGTGGCGCCCACCGTACGCGCCCCTCCGATGCGCTTCGTGAGCAGGAATCGTCGAGTCACCCAACGGGACCCGACCACTGCTGCTCACCATGTGCGGTGGTCGCGACCGAAGGGCGGACGGGAGGCACGGTGCGGGCCCGCCACGCGCCTCCAGGCCGTCGTCGGGTCACCTCCCCCGCCCGTCTACGGGTGCAGGAGCGCGGCGACGGCCACCAGGACCGGCACGGAACCGATCGTCGAGATGAGCACGACGTCGCGGGCCACCGGGACCGCCGCACCGTAGCGCTGCGCGTAGTTGAACACGTTCTGCGCCGCCGGCAACGCCCCGAGGGTCGTGAGCACGAAGACGTCCTGGTCGCCGAGCCCGAAGACGAACCGGGCGAACACGAACGCCACGGCCGGCATCACCACGAGCTTGATCGCCGACGCCACGATGACGTCCGTCCGGATCGCGGGGTCCCGCAGCGGGGTCGCACCGTGCAGGCTCATGCCGAACGACAGCAGCACGACGGGCACCGCAGCGGCACCGACGAGCGAGAACGGCTCGAGCACGGGCGTCGGCAGGTCGATCCCGGTCGCCGAGAACACGAGGCCGATGACCGACGCGATGATGATCGGGTTCCGGAACGGCCCGGAGATCCGCCGGCCCCAGCTGCCGCCGGACGAGGTCGCGGTGTCGAGCACGGTGAGCGCGATCGGGGCGAGCACGATGAGCTGCAGCAGGATCACCGGGACGACCGCGGTCGCCTGGCCGAGCACGTACACGGCGACCGGCAGCCCGATGTTGTTCGCGTTGACGTAGCTCGACGCCAGCGCGCCGACCGTGGTGGTCGTCAGCGGCCGACGGAGCACCAGGCGGAACACGAGCGCCGCACCGAGCGCGACGACGAGCGCACTCACGAGGGACACCCAGAGCATCGGCGAGAGCAACGACTCGATGTCCGCCGTCGCGATGGTGTGGAACAGCAGGCACGGCATGAGCACGAAGAACACGAGCCGGCTCATCACGAACTGGGCGTGCTGTCCGAGCAGGCCGATGCGCCCGACGACGTACCCGGCTGCGATGATCGCGCCGATGATCGCGAACCCGGTCAACACGCCACCCATCGCGTCCATCCTCGCACCCGGTCGGTCCGCGCGCGTGGCCGTGCCGCACGGCGGACGACATGTGACGTCGTTCAGGCGGGAAATGCGTGCGCATCGAATACCGTTGCACGCACCATGACCTCGACGAACACCAGCACGCTCACGCGTTCCACCGACTCCAGCCAGCCCCTCGTGCCGCTCCTCGAGGAGCGCTGGAGCCCCCGCTCCTACGACGAGACGGCCACGATCTCGGACGAACAGTTCGACGCCGTGCTCGAAGCCGCTCGCTGGGCGCCGTCGGCCATGAACTTCCAGCCGCGCCGCTTCATCGCCGGTCGCCGGGGCACCGAGACGTTCCGGAAGATCAACGAGAACCTGCTCGGCTTCAACGCCGCGTGGGCGTTCCGCGCCAGCGCCCTGGTGGTCGGTGTGCTCGAGACCGTGACGGAGGAGGGTGACGAGCGCACCTTCGCGCAGTACGACCTCGGCCAGTCGCTCGCGGCCCTCACCGTGCAGGCGCACGCCGAGGGGCTGCACGTGCACCAGATGGCGGGCATCGACGCCGAGGGCCTCCGCGCCGCCTTCGACCTGCCCGAGCGCTTCCTGCCGTACACCGTCACGGCGATCGGCACCGTCGCGGACCCGTCGCAGCTCGATGAGAAGGCCGCCGAGCGTGAGGTCGCCCCGCGTACCCGGATCGCCCTCGACGAGGTCGTCCTCGTCAAGGAGTAGCTCGACGAGGTCGTCCTCGTCAAGGAGTAGCACCGCAGCGTGCTCCACGCGGCCGGGTTCCCGATCGGGAGCCCGGCCGCGTAGCATGTACTGACATGGAACCCGAAGCCGCAGCAGCACCCGAGATGAACTTCTACACGCGCAAGTGGGTCCGCCCGGAGGACCTCAACGCGAACGGCACCCTCTTCGGTGGCAGCCTCCTCCGCTGGATCGACGAGGAGGCCGCGGTGTACGCGATCATCCAGCTCGGCAACGGCAAGGTCGTGACGAAGTACATGTCCGAGATCGTGTTCGTGTCCTCCGCGAGCGAGGGCGACATCGTCGAGATCGGCCTCGTCGCCACCCGGTTCGGCCGCACCTCGCTGACCATGCGCGCCGAGGCCCGGAACCTCTTCACGCACCGCAGCATCCTCACCATCGACGAGGTCGTGTTCGTCAACCTCGACGCCGACGGCAACCCGTCCCCGCACGGCTACACCGACATCACCTACGCGCGCGATCGGGTCCCCGCTGCGCACCGGGCGTGACACCCGGCATGTCATCCGGTGGCCTCTGGCAGGATCGGGGCATGACCACGCCCCGCCTCGTCGCGTTCGACCTGGACGACACCCTCGCCCCCTCGAAGTCCGCGCTCGACCCGCGCATGCTGGAGACCTTCGCCTCCCTGCTCGAGGTCGTGCCCGTCGCGGTCATCTCCGGCGGCAACTTCGAGCAGTTCGAGCAGCAGCTCGTCACGCCCCTGCGGCACCGTGCCGGGCTGACCCTCGACGACCTGCACCTCCTGCCCACGTGCGGCACGCGGTACTACCGCTGGGCCGGCGACGACTGGGCGCTGCAGTACGCCGAGGACCTCACCGATGACCAGAAGGCCCGTGCCCTCGCCGCGGTCGAGGCCCAGGCGAAGGCAGCCGGCTACTGGGAGTCCGAGACCTGGGGTCCCATCCTCGAGGACCGCGGCTCCCAGATCACGTTCTCCGCGCTCGGGCAGGCCGCTCCGGTGGACGCCAAGAAGCAGTGGGACCCGACGGGCGCGAAGAAGGACGACCTGCGCCGACTCGTCCAGGCCGAGCTCCCCGACCTCGAGGTCCGCTCCGGCGGCTCCACCAGCGTCGACATCACCCGCAAGGGCATCGACAAGGCGTACGGCATGCAGCGGCTCGCCGAGATCACCGGCATCACGCTCGACGACATGCTGTTCGTCGGCGACCGCCTCGACCCCGAGGGCAACGACTACCCGGTGAAGGCGCTCGGCGTCCCCTGCCACGCGGTGGAGGGCTGGGAGGACACCGACGCCTTCCTCACGGACCTGATCCCCACGCTGCGCTGACGGACAGGCGCTGACGGACAGGCGCTGACGCGCGGGCGCTGTCGCGCCGACGGCCTGGAGGCGCGGCGAACCACTCAGGGGATGCTGCGGACCGCCTCGACGAACGCCCGGATCTTCGCGGCGTCCTTGACGCCGCGCTCGGACTCCACCCCGCTCGACACGTCCACGCCGTCCGGGTCGAGCGACTCGATCGCCGCCACGACGTTCGCGGGCGTGAGCCCGCCGGCGAGGATCCAGGCCTCGTCCACCTTGCCGTCGATCGACGCCGGGTCGATGAGCCGCCCGCTGCCCGGCACCGCGGCGTCGAGGAGCAGGAGGTCGTGGTCGTACGAGGCGCGCTGCTCGGTCGACTCGCGCAGGTAGTCCTCGGCCGCGACGGCACGGATCGTGAAGAAGCCGGCGTCTCGTGCGCGCGCGAAGTCGGTCGCGGACTCGCCACCGTGCAGCTGCAGCGTGGTCAGTCCGACCTCGGACGCGATGCCCACGATCTCGTCGATCTCCTGGTCACGGAAGACCCCGACGGCGTCGATGCCGTCCGGCACCCGCTCGACGAGCTGCTTCGCGAGGTCGGCCGTCACGGTCCGGGGGCTCCCGGCGGCGAAGACGAACCCGACCGCGTCGGCACCCGCGTCGATGGCGGCGTCCACGGTCTCGGGCGTCGACAGGCCGCAGATCTTGATCCAGCGCTGGTCGGTCATGCTGTCCATCCTGCCAGGGACCGCCGACCCGGGGGTCGCCGGAACCTCAGTGCAGCATGCCCGCGAAGTAGGAGGCGCCGCACGCGAGCAGGACACCGAACGCCGCGAAGGACCCGACGAGCACGTTCCGCCGACGCCAGCGCCGCACGACGACGAACGTCCCGCGCTTGGCGTGCCGGTGCGCGGCACGGTGCAGGCGGTGGTCCCGCTTGTGCTTCACCCGCTGCGGGCCGAGCGGCACCGGGCCGGTGATCTGGGTCGATCCCCCACGCAGGGCGTTCGCGATCGCCACCGCGGTCGGGCGCCGGTCGGGGTCGCGCGCGGTCATCTTGGCGAGCAGGTCCCGCCACTCGGGGGCGATGCCCTCGGGGATCTCGGGGTCGTTCCGGAGTCGTGCGAGCGCGGCCTCGATGAGCGTGCCGGAGTACTCCTGCTTGCCCGTCAGCGCCTCGAGCAGCACCAGGCCGAGCGAGTACACGTCCGTCGCGAAGCCGATCGGCTCCCCGGCGACCTGCTCGGGACTGAGGTACGCGGCGGTGCCGATGATCGTGCCGTCGTTCGTCAGGCGCGAGCCGTCGACGAAGTGGGCGACGCCGAAGTCGGTCAGCTTGACGGTGCGGGCGAACCCGGACGACCCCTCGTCGCTGATGAGGATGTTCGCCGGCTTGACGTCACGGTGCACGATGCCGCGCGAGTGCACGTACGCCAGCGCGTCGGCGAGCTGCGCGCCGAGGTCGGCCACCTCGTAGTTGTGCAGGGCGCCCTCGGCGAGCCGGCGCAGGAGCGTGGTGTCGGCGATGAGCTCCATCACGATGAAGCGGTGCGGGCCGTCCTCGAAGTCGTGGGTGCCGGCGTCGTAGAGCGGGATGAGCCCCGGGTGCGACAGCATGCTGAGCAGCCGGATTTCGCGTTCCTGGCGGACCCGGTCAGCCGTGGTCATCGACTCCGGCGTCGCGAAGAGCTTCACCGCGACGGCGCGGTAGGTGTGCTCGTCACGCGCCTCGTAGACCGACCCCATGCCGCCGGTGCCGATCAGCTTCACGAGGCGGTAGCGGCCCGACAGGACCGTTTCCGCGCGTGTGCCGTTCAGCAGCGTCATGGTTGATGTCGTTCCGTTCGAGAGCCCGGTGATCCGTGGCAGTTGCCAGCAAGGTGACTCACCCAGTACGGTACGCGGCCACCCTCCTTTCTGCGCGGACGTTATGACATCGTGATCGGCCTGCTTCCCTGTGTTCATGCGGATGCATCGGGGTACAGTCCGACGTCCACGAAGGTGAGCGATCACGCAAGGAGGACACCATGGCGCTGTCGAAGGGCGACACCGTGCACTGGAACACGTCGCAGGGCAAGACCACCGGGAAGCTCGTGCAGAAGCGGGTGTCCGACTTCGAGTTCGACGGCCAGACGTTCAAGCCGACGGACGACGACCCGTACTGGATCGTCGAGTCGGAGAAGTCGGGCAACCGCGCCGCCCACAAGGAGTCGGCGTTGACGAAGGCGTGAGGCTCAGTCCTCGGCGGGCTCGGCGCGACGACGGCCACGAGCGGGCGCTGCCGCGCGGTCGGCGCGATCCGCACGCGCCCGACGGATCCGACGCACCACGAACGTGACGACCACTGCGGCGATCGCGACGTAGAGCACCCGGTCGATCCACTCGGTGTACTGCTCGACCTTGCCGTACTGCGTCCCGAAGGCCGCACCGAGGAACACGAGTGCGCTGTTCCAGATCCCGCTGGCGATGATCGTGAAGACCGAGAAGGTGCCGAGGTGCATCCGGTCCGCGCCGGCGGGCAGCGAGATGAGACTGCGGACGATCGGCACGAACCGGCCGAAGAACACCGCGCTCTTGCCGTGCCGGTGGAACCAGTCCGCCGCCTTGCGGAAGTCGTCCTCGTCGACCAGGGGCAGCCTGCCGAGCCACCGTGTCGTCCGTTCGAAGCCGATCACGGCACCGAGCCAGTACAGCACGAGGGCGCCGAGGTAGGAGCCCAGGGTCGCGAGGACCAGGACGAGCACGAGGTTCATCCGCCCGGCACCGGCGAGGAACCCGGCCAGGGGCAGGATCACCTCGGACGGGATCGGCGGGAACACGGTCTCGACGAAGAGCATGAGCGCGACGCCCCACTCCCCCAGGGCGTCGATGAGCTGGAGCACGAGCCCCGAGAGTCCACCCATGTCGGTGGAGGGGTCGCCGGCGGCTGTCACGGTCGTGGCCGGCGCGGCCAGGGCAGTCGTCATGCGCCCATGTTCCCTGAACGCCCTGTCAGGACCCGGGGCGGGGGCTGAGCGTCAGCCGAGTCCCATGTGCGACGTCCGGACGTGGGTGAGCGACCGCGCGAGGGCACCACGGGCCACCGCGTCGCGACCGACCGTCGAGGGGACGATCTCGACCGGGTGCCGGAGCTGCGGCGTCACGACCTCGGTGAGGGCGTTGCAGAACACCGCTGCCGCGGGCAGGACCTCGCCGCCGACCACGACGACCTCGGGGTCGATCGTCGCGATCAGTTGCACGACACCGGGGGCGACGTCCTCGGCGAGCGCACGCACGACGGCCACCGCGTCCGCGTCCCCGCGCCCGGCCGACACCATGACGGACTCGAGGTCGCTGCCGGGGGCGATCCGTGCCTCCAGTCGGGCCGGTGCGCCGGGCCAACCGGTCACTGCCAGGCCGCCCGTCTCGCCGGCCGCACCGCGCGCACCGCGCGCGAGGGACCCGTCGACCAGGAACGCCGCTCCGATCTGGCGACCCATCACGAGGTACAGGCCGTCCTGCACGCCGCGGAACCGACCCCACATCGCCTCGGCGGTGGCGGCGAGCTTCGCGTCGTTGTCGAAGAACGTGGCGGAGTCGGGGAACAGGTCACCGATCCGGCCGGGCACGCGACGCTCCACCCACTGCGGGACGGCGACCGTGTAGTCGATCTCGCCCGAGCGGTCGACGACGGCCGGCACGCCGAACGTGGCGGCGAGCAGCTTCGACGGGTCGGTGCCCTCGACGAGCCGGCGGACGACGTCCTGCACGCTGTCCCAGGCCTGCTCGGCCGAGGCGAGGTCGGTGTAGACCTCCTCGACCCGGGCGAGCTGCTGGCCGCGCAGGTCCGAGCGGAGCCCGACGATGCCGTGCAGGCCGAGGTCGACGCCGAGCACCGACCCCGCTGCCGCGTCGGCACGGAAGCGCTTCGCCCGACGCCCGGCCTTGTTCGGCGTCGCGATCGCCTCGGCCTCGGTGACCCAGCCCTCCTCCACCAGGTCGGCGAGGGCGGCCTCGACCGTGGGGCGCGAGAGGCCGACGGTCCGGCTGAGCTCCGTCACGGTGTGCGAGCCGTCGTCGCGGAAGAGCTCGGCGAGGATGGCCCGCGAGTTGATGAGCCTGAGCATCCCCGGAGTGCTGCCGACGACACCGTTCGGAAGCGTTGACACGGTCTCGTCCACGGCCATAGCCTCCATATTACGAAAGATCATTGAGGAATGGTGGACTCCGACATGCTCATCCCACGACCGCGCCGCACCGAGTCCGGTACCGGCGCCTTCGCGATCACCCCGTCGACCCGCATCGCCGCGGACGCAGCGACCGAGTCGGTCCGACTGTACCTGCAGCAGACGCTCCGGGGGTCGACCGGGCTGCCGGTGCGCGATGCCCCGGACGGCACCGGAGCGGCGACCGACGTCATCGCGCTGCGGGTGGCCGAGGACGACACCCTCCCCGCCGGTCCGGCCGGCGACCGATCCGAGTCCTTCCGACTCGTGGTCACCGCCGACGGCGTCGAGATCACCGGCGGCAGCCCGGCCGGCGTCTTCTACGGCGTCCAGGCGCTCCTGCAGTCCCTGCCCGCCGACGTCTACCGGAAGGGCCGTGTCGGCACCGGCCCGTGGACGATCCCCGCGGTCACGGTGGAGGACGCCCCCGCCTTCGCCTGGCGCGGCGTCATGCTCGACGTCGCCCGGCACTTCCGCACCAAGCACGAGGTCATGCGGGTCATCGACCAGCTCGCCGCCCACCGCCTCAACCGCCTGCACTTCCACCTCACCGAGGACCAGGGCTGGCGCATCGAGATCCGGAAGTACCCGCGCCTGACCGAGATCGGTTCGTGGCGGACGGAGTCGCAGGTCGGCGCGCACGTGCCCGGCCCCGACGGTTCGCTGGCGGTGGCGGGCAAGGACGGCCGGCCGCACGGCGGCTACTACACGCAGGACGACATCCGCGAGATCGTGGCCTACGCCGCCGACCGGTTCGTCACCGTCGTGCCCGAGATCGAGACGCCCGGCCACGTCCGTGCCGCCCTCGCCGCGTACCCGGAGCTCGGGGTCTCCGGGCAGCCGATCGACGTCTGGACCGAGTGGGGCATCGCGGAGGACGTCCTCAACGCCGAGGACAGCACCGTCGACTTCTTCAAGGACGTCCTCGACGAGGTCATCGCCCTGTTCCCGTCCGAGTACATCGGCGTCGGCGGCGACGAGTGCCCCAAGGTGCAGTGGGAGGACGACCCCCGCACGCAGGAGCGCATCCGCGAACTCGGGCTCGAGGACGAAGAGCAACTCCAGGCCTGGATCATCGGGCAGCTCGCCTCGCACGTCGAGTCGCACGGCCGGCGGGCGTTCGGGTGGGACGAGATCCTCGAGGGCGGCACGCTCGCCCCGTCCGCGACCGTGGTGTCCTGGCGCGGCCTGACCGGTGCCCGGACCGCGGCCAAGCGCGGCCACGACGTCATCTCCGCCCCGGACGACCAGGTGTACCTCGACTACCGGCAGAGCGACCTCGAGACCGAGCCGATCCCGGTGTCGATCGTGCTCACCGTCGACGACGTCTTCGCGTTCGACCCGGTGCCGTCGGACCTCACGGACGCCGAACGTGCCCACGTGATCGGCGGCCAGGGCAACATGTGGACCGAACACGTCGACACCGCCCGGAAGCTCGACTACCAGCTGTTCCCCCGCGTCGCGGCCCTCGCCGAGGCGCTCTGGTCGGCCGACGTCACGGGTCCCCGCGACGTCGCCGAGTTCCGCGGGCGGCTCGCCGAGCACGTGGCACGGCTCGAGGCGATGGGGATCGAGTACCGGCACGAGGCCGGGCCGTTCCCGTGGGAGCAGCGTCCTGGCGTGCCCGGGCGTCCGCACTCGCGCGAGGAGCGTGCGGCCTACATCGACGCGGTGACGGCGAACATCGCCGAGTGACGGCCGCGGCCGCGCCGCGCCTGCGGCTCCGTCGAGGGAGCAGGAATCGTCGCGTCGGGGCGGGCGACCCCACGATTGCTGCTCACTCGACGGGTTGGTCGCGACCACCAACGGACGGGAGGCACGGTGCCAGCTGGCACCGCGCCTCCCGTCCGTCAGGTGGTGACGTCGACTACACGGCGACGGCCACGCGGTCGCCCGCGGTCTCCGACACGGCGGCGTCCGCCGCCGGCGCCTTCCGGACCCACTTCTTCAGCCCGACCAGCACCAGGGCCGAGACGACGGTGCCGGCCAGGATCGCCACGATGAACATCGCGACGTCCCCGATGGCGAAGAACACGAAGATCCCACCGTGCGGCGCCCGCGAGGTCACACCGGCAGCCATCGAGATCGCACCCGTGACCGCGGCACCGACCATCGACGCCGGGATGACACGCAGCGGGTCGGCGGCCGCGAACGGGATCGCACCCTCCGAGATGAACGACGCACCGAGCAGCCACGCGGCCTTGCCGTTCTCCCGCTCGGGCTTCGTGAACCCCTTGCGGTACAGGACGGTCGAGGCGAGCGCCAGGGCGAGCGGCGGGACCATGCCGGCGGCCATGACCGCGGCCATGATCTCGAACGGCACGACGTTCGAGGCGGACCCGGCGCCGAGGCCGGCGACGGCGAACGCGTACGCCACCTTGTTGACCGGGCCGCCGAGGTCGAACGCCATCATGAGGCCGAGGATGATGCCGAGCAGGATCGCGGACGCGCCGGACAGCGAGTTGAGGAACTCGGTCAGCTGGGTCATCAGCCAGGCGATCGGTCCACCGAGCACGAGCAGCATGAGCCCGGAGGCGATGATCGACGCGAAGAGCGGGATGATCACGACGGGCATCAGGCCACGCAGCCAGCGCCAGGTCGGGATACGGCCGATCCAGTACGCAGCGGCGCCGGCGATGAGTCCACCGATCAGGCCGCCGAGGAACCCGGCGTTCATGAAGACGGCGACGGATCCGGCGACGAAGCCCGGCGCGATGCCGGGCCGGTCGGCCATGGCGTACGCGATGTACCCGGCGAGTGCTGCGACCAGGAAGCCGAGGGAGATCCCACCGATCTGGAACGCAGCGGCACCGAGGTAGTAGGCCAGGCCCTCCGGCGGCAGGTTCAGCAGCGTGTAGTTCGTCAGCGTGTAGACGGCGTTGTTCTGACCGGAGTCACCGTGCGCGAGCGCGATGCCGTAGCCGGAGAGCAGGAAGCCGAGCGCGATGAGCAGACCGCCGCCGGCGACGAACGGGATCATGTAGCTGACGCCCGTGAGCAGCCAGCGCTTGAGTGCCTGCCCGAAGTGCTCGTTCTTCGTGGTCGTCTCCGACGTGGCTGCGCCGCCCTGGACGCGCGCGGCGTTCGGGTCGTCGGCGGCACGGAGCGCCTCGGCGATCATCTTGTCGGGCTCGTCGACACCGCGCTTGACGGGGCCGGAGACCAGGGGCTTGCCGGCGAAGCGGCCGCGGTCACGGACGTCCACGTCGACCGCGAACACGACGGCGTCGGCGCGGGCGATCAGCGCGGGGTCGAGGGGCTCGACCTGCGAGGAGCCCTGGGTCTCGACGTGCATCTCGGCACCCGCGCGCTGGGCCGCGGCGACGAGGGCGTCGGCCGCCATGTAGGTGTGCGCGATGCCGGTCGGGCAGGCGGTGACGCCGACGATGACCTTGCGGTGCGCGGTTGCGCCCGCTCCGTCGGTCGCGTCCGTCGTACCCGTCGCGGTGTTCGCGGTCGTCGCCGTCGTCGGACTGGAGACGCTGCTCGCCTTCCCGACGCCGGCTTCGGCGACCTCGCCGCTCACCTCGCGATCGACCAGGTCGACGATCTCCTGCGGGGTCGAGGCGGCGCGGAGGGCGGCGGTGAAGTCGTCGCGGATCAGTGCACGGGCGAGGGTCGAGAGGACCGTGAGGTGGTCCTTGTCCGCACCCTCGGGCACGGCGATCATGAAGACGATGTCGGCGTCGCCGTCCGGCGCGCCGAACGACACCGTGCGGGCGAGGCGGCTCATCGCGAGGGTGGGCTCGGACACCGACGCGGACCGGGCGTGCGGGATCGCGATGCCACCGGGGACGCCGGTGCCGACGCTCGCTTCGCGCTTGATGGCGTCCTCGGCGAGCACGGCACCGTCCGCCGCGCGACCGGTCGCGGCGACGCGGTCGGCGAGGACGCGGATGACGTCGCTCGAGGTGGCGCCGAGGTCCTCGTCGAGACCGACGAGCTGGACGCTGATGAGGCGTGGACTCGTGTTGACGGACATGGGTTGCTCCTTTGCAAAGGCGCCGCGCGGCGCAGGACGTGCAGTGTTCGGGGTGGGGGTCAGGCCAGTTCGGTGGCCGCGTGCTGCTGCAGCGCCCGGACGGTGATGGCCGAGGGGTCGGTGTGGTCGAGGGCGGGCACGTCGCTGCCGGGGAGCGCCGCTGCGGCGGCTCCGGTGGCGACGGCCTGGGCGAGGCACCGCTCGGGCGACTGCCCGGCGACCTCGGCGAGCAGGTACCCGGCGAGCGAGGAGTCCCCCGCGCCGACGGTCGAGCGCGCGACGATCCGGGGTGCTGCCGCGGCGTGGCCCCCGTGCTCCGTCACGAGGACCGCGCCGGCACTGCCGAGGGTCAGGAGCACCGTGCCGACGTTCTTGTCGCGGAGTCGCTGGGCGGCCTCGGCTGCGGCATCGACGTCGCGTTCGAACTCGTCGGGGTCGCCGCCGACGACCTCGGCGAGCTCCTCGGCGTTCGGCTTGACCAGGTCGATCCGCTCGCCGGACTGCAGCAGCGCGGTGAACGGGACACCGGAGGAGTCGACCGCGATCCGGACGTGGTCGCCGTGGCGCTCCCGGACGGCCCGCACCAGGACGGCGAGGGCGTCATCGGGCAGCCCGGGCGGCAGGGACCCGGCGAACACGACCCAGCGGGCAGCCGGGCCGGTGGCGGTCGCCCCGACGGTGTCCGCGACGAGGTCGGCGAGGTCGTCGAGGCGCCCGGCGAGCGACGGGCCGGGCTCGTTGAGCTTCGTGGTCGTGCCGGTCGGCTCGGTGACGGTCACGTTCGATCGGAGCGGGGCACCGATCGGCAGCGCCGCGGTCGGGATGCCCCGGGTCGCGAGGCCGAGCAGGACCGGGTCGAGCTCGTCGCCGGGCAGCACCGCCACGGTGTCGCCGCCGCTCGCGACGACGACACGGGAGACGTTGACGCCCTTGCCGCCGGGCTCGGCCGTGCTCCGGGTCGCGCGCTGGACGGCGCCACGCTGGAGTTCACCGGCGAGCTCGATGGTGCGGTCGAGGGACGGGTTCGGGGTGACCGTGACGATGCGGGTGCTCGTGCCGGTTCGGGCGGTCGCGTGCTGCTCGCTCATGCGACGACCACCTCGACGTCGGCATCGTTGAGGGCTCCGGCGAGGTCGGCTGGCGGCTGCTGGTCGGTCACGACGGTGTCGATCTCGTCGAGCCGGGCGAACCGCATCAGTGCCTCGACCCCGTGCTTCGCGGCGTCGGCGAGCACGACGGCGCGACGGGCTGCGAGGACGTACGCGCCCTTGACGGCGGCCTCGTACTCGTCCGGGGTGCTCAGACCGAACCCGGCGGACAGGCCGTTCGTGCCGACGAAGGCGATGTCGGGCCGCAGGGCGCCGATCTGGTCGACGGTGGCGGTGCCGACCGCGGCGCTGGTGACCCCGCGCACCCGGCCGCCGAGCAGGTGCAGCTCGACGTGCTCGCTGTGCTGCAGGGTCGCGGCGATGGGCACGGAGTTCGTGATGACGGTGAGTGTCGCTCCGGTGGTGGCGGGTTCCCACCGTGCGAGCTCGGCGGCGACGGCCGCGCAGGTGGTGCCGGCGTCGAGGGCGATCGAGCCGGTGAACGTCGGCGGGACCAGGCGCATCGCGGCCCGGGCGATGGCGGACTTGGCGGAGTTGTGCTGCCCCTCGCGCTCGGCGACGGTCAACTCGACGACGCTGGAGCGCCCGACGGGCACCGCTCCCCCGTGCACGCGGCGCAGGACCCCGGCGGACTCGAGCAGGTCGAGGTCACGGCGGACGGTCTCGGTCGTCACGTCGAAGTGCTCGGCCAGATCGGCGACGGAGACCCGGCCGGCGTCCTGCAGCGCTGCTGCGATCGCGTCGTGCCGCTCGGTTGCGTACATGCCCGAACTCCTTCGTTCCCGTGGGTTTCGAGAACTGTACGCTCGAAGTCCACGCAAACGCAACCGTTTCGCACCGAAACCAACACGAACGCAGTCGGCCCGGCCGCTGTCGCCACCGCGAGACTCCACGCGAGGTCGCACGACGTGCCGCCTGCGTTTCGTCGAGGTCGCACGAACTCTCGCCCGGTCGGCGTCCGAGCGGCACGTTGTGCGACCTCGGCGACCGACGCGCGGCATGTCGCGCGACCTGAACACGCCGCGCCCGCCACACGCACGACGACGCCCCGGTCCGCCGGAGCGGATCGGGGCGTCGGACGCCGCCCACGTCAGCCCTTGACGGCCCCCGCGGTCATGCCGCTGACGAGCCGCCGCTGCACGATGAGGAAGAACACCACGACCGGCACCGAGAACAGCACCGACGCCGCCATCAGCCCGCCGAAGTCCGTCCCCTTGTCCGTCGAGAACCCGGCCAGCCACACCGGCAGCGTGTACATCCCCTGGTCCTTCAGCATCACGTACGCGGTCAGGTAGTCGTTCCACGCCGCGATGAACGCGAACACGCTCGTCGCGATGACGCCCGGCATCACGAGCGGGAACAGCACGCTCCACAGGATCCGGACCGTCCCCGCGCCGTCGACCTTCGCGGCCTCCTCGATCTCGACCGGCACCGCGACGAAGAACCCGCGCATCACCCAGATCGAGAAGGGCAGCACGCTCGCGACGTACGCCAGGATCAGCCCGATGTAACTGTTCAGCAGCCCGAGCGACTGGAACGACAGGAACAGCGGGATGAGCAGCGCGCCGGAGGGGATCATCTGGACGAAGAGGATGCCGACGAGGATCGCCCGCCGACCGCGGAACCGGAACCGCGACAGCGCCGCGGACGCCAGGAACCCGACGACGATCGAGAGCAGGACCGCGGCGACGACCACGATGGCCGAGTTCCGCAGGTACACGAGGAACCCGTCCTGTGTCAGCGCACGCGTGAAGTTCTCGAGCGTCGGGCGCAACGGGAACCAGATCGGGGTGAGCGTCGTGACCTCGTCCGCGGGCTTGAACGCGGTGTTCACCATCCAGTAGATCGGGAACACCCAGACCAGGCAGAACACCACGGCGATGGTGTTCGCGAGCACGCGCGGCTTCCGCCTGCGGGCGCGCACGGGAGCGACCGGCCGGGAGGCGCGGGTGGCCTCCGCGACGTCCGGTTGCGCTTCCGACGCGGTCACCCCGGTCACTCCGGGGGTCGTGGTCGTCGTCACAGGTCCTCCTCCCCGCTCCGGACGAGCCGGCGGATGTAGTAGCTGGTGAGCGCCCCGAGGATCACCGTCGAGATGACGGCGATCGCGGCGCCCTGCCCGTAGGCGTTCGACACGAAGGACTTCACGAAGGTCCAGATGCCCAGGGTGAGTGTGGTGTCCTCCGGGCCGCCCTTGGTGAGGAGCCAGATCTGGTTGAAGACGTTGAAGTCCCAGATCACGGAGAGGATCGTCACGAGCAGCAGCGTCGGCACGAGCGCGGGCAGGGTGATCGCCCGGTACATCGCCCACGCGGACGCGCCGTCGAGCGACCCGGCCTCGTAGTACTCGGGTGCGATCTGCGACTGCGCGGCGTAGAGCGTCAGTGCGACGAACGGCACCGCCTGCCAGATGACGAGCGACAGCACGATCGTCAGGGCCTGCCCGGGACTCGACGCCCAGTTGTCCTGCGTGTGGTCGCCGAACACACCGAGCTGCGTGATGAGCCAGTTCAGTACGCCGTAGAACGGCTGGAAGAGCCACTGCCAGACGAGACTCGACGCGACGTTCGGCATCGCCCAGGCGAGGACGAGGACGACACTGACGACGGTGCGCATCACGACACCGAGCCGGGTGAGCAGCTGCGACACCGCCATGCCGATGCCGATCGTCCCGAGGACCATCGCGCCCGTGACGAGGACCGTCCGGAGGATGACCGGCCAGAAGCTCGCGTCGGTCAGGACGTTCGTGTAGTTCGTGAAGCCCGCGAACCCCGCCTGGCCGGTGAAGATCGCGCGGAGCCCGTAGTCCTGGAAGGAGATCACCAGGAGTCGGACCAGCGGGTAGACGACGAGCGCCAGCAGGAGCAGCGCGGCGGGCGCCAGCAGCACCAGCGGCGCGCGGGACGTCGTGACCGCCCGGCGCCGCCGGGTGCCCGGCCCGGTCTGGACCGGACCGGGCACCCGTTCTGCAGTCGACGTCATGGACTACTGCTGCGCGTTGAGCGCGGTCGTGAGGTGCTCCGTGAAGCCCTTCGCGGCCTCCTCCGGCGACTTCCTGCCGGTGGCGACGTCCGCGAACATCGTCTGGAACGTCGAGTCGCCCTCGATCGTCGCCCAGCCCGGGGCCGCCGGCGTCGGACGGCTGGTGGACGCCGCCGCGAAGTACGGCTTGTGGAGCTCGTCCACGTCACCGGCCACCGCGTCGAGCAGCTGCGTCGAGTTCGGCTCCCACCCGTCGACCCCGAACACCTGGTCCTGCTGGAACTTCTTCGAGGTGAGGATCTTCATGTAGTACAGCGCCAGGTCCTGGTTCGCCGACTTCGACGGGATGCCGAGGTCCGAGCCGCCGAGGAAGACCGGCTGGGTCTTGCCCTCGGTCTGCGACGGCATCGCGAACGTGCCGATCTGGTCCTTGAGTTCGGGCTTCGCCGTGGTGATCGAGCCGATCTCCCACGCCGAACCGAGGATCGCCGAGGTGTTGCCCTGGGCGAAGACGTCCGACTCGGCCGGCTTGTCCGTGTTGATGTCCTGCGTGGACTTCGCCGAGTAGGTGTTCTGGAAGTCCTTCCAGGCGGTCAGCCCCTTGACGGCGTCGGCCGAGTCGATCGCACCCTTCCACTTGCCGTCCTTCTCGGTCGCGATCTTCCCACCGGCGTCCCACACCCACTGCAGGCCGCCGTACCAGTACTGCCCGGGCATGTAGAACGCCGAGAAGTCCGCCTGCGGGTTCTTCGCCTTGACCTTGTCGAGGTCGGCGGTGAGCTCGTCGTAGGACTTCGGGACGTCGGTGACCCCGGCGTCGGCCCAGGTCTTCTTGTTGTAGATCACCGCGCGGTTGCCGGCGAAGAGCGGGGCACCGTAGAGCTTGCCGTCGACGGTCGCCGGGCCCTCGAGCCCGGAGAGCCACGTCTGCCCGTCGGCCAGCTCCTTCTTGTACGGCGAGAGGTCCATCAGACCGCCCGTCGCGGCGTACACGGGCACCTGCGTGTTGCCGAGGTCCACCACGTCGGGCGCGTCCTTCTGGGCGAGCGCCGTGGTGAGCTTCGTCGTGATGCCGTCCCACTGCTGGAGCTGCAGCTTCACCTTGGCCCCGGTGGCCTTCGTGAACTGCTTCTCGGCGACGTCGAGGATCTTCGGGCTGAGGTCGCCGTTCATGATCCAGACGGTGATGGTCTTGCCCTTGCCATCGGGTGTGCCGATGGACTTCGTGCCGCCGTCGGAAGCTCCGTTGCTTCCGGCGGAGCACCCGGTGAGGGCGAGCGCGCCTGCGAGGGCGAGCGCACCGAGTGCGGCGAAACGCGTGCGTGTCACGTTGACTCCCTTTGTCCGACCTTTATGAAAGGACGTTGCGTATTGGACAGTGAAGCCCCATCGCGCAGGGTTGTCAACCATCAACGGCGAGCCTGTGGACACTCGTGATCCGCATGTTTCCGGGGCATCACGGATGATCAACGGATCGGTTGCGATCCTTGACATGACTGGTCATGACCAGGCATGATTCCGCCCTCGACAGACGGGTCACGACGCAACCGCCTGGAGGCGCGGTGCCGGTCTCCGAGACCGGCACCGCGCCTCCAGGCGGTCACCTCCACTGCAGGACGCGACTCACACGGCGGCCAGCGCCGACGTCGGCGGGATGCGCGCCGCGCGCGCCGCCGGGTACAACCCGGACACGCCTCCGATCACCACGGTCGCGCCGAGCCCGCCCGCGACCGCCCAGACCGGGATGGCGATCGGCCACCCCTGCCCGAGCGCGAAGACGATCGTCACGCCGACACCGATCACGACGCCCGCGACCCCGCCGAGGAACGACAGCAGCAGCGACTCGACGAGGAACTGGTCGCGGATGTTCCGCCGCCGGGCGCCGAGGGCACGTCGCACCCCGACCTCCGCCCGTCGCTCGAGCACCGTGATGACCATCGTGTTCGCGACGCCGATGCCACCGACGAGCAGCGCCACCCCGCCGATGCCGACGAGCAGCCCCGTGAAGGACTCGTCCGTGGCGTCTTTGGCGGCGAGCGCGTCCGACGGTCGGGTGACGCCGACGTCCTGCGGCGACCCGGGTCGGATGGCGCCGGCGAGGACGTCACGCGACTCCTCGACCCGCGACGGGTCCACCCGCGTGTACACCGCCGTCGGGGACCCGTCGAAGCCGAGGTCGGTCGCGAGCCCTCGGGGCACGAACACCTGGTTGTCGAGGTCGTCGGCGAGCTGGATCTTGCCGAGGATCCCCACGACCTGCACCCACTGGCCGCCCATCCACACGCGGGAGTCCGAGCGAACCCGATCGATTCCGAGCGCCTCGGCGGCGTCCGCACCGAGGACGACCTGCGGCGGAGCACCCGCCGACGAGTCGATCCAGTGGCCCGAGACGAGCTTCCCGCCGAGCACCTTCGGGACGTCGCCCCACGCGGCCATCACGCCGATGCCCTTCGACTCCGGTGCCGGGACGAACTCGTTCCGGTACACCGCAGCGTCCGGCACCGTCCCGACGGCGGCGGCGCTCTCCACGGCGTCCTGCCGGAGGGCCGACTCGAGCGCCGTCGCGGGCAGGGGCTGCGGCTCACCGAACCCCTGGGGTTGCGTGGCGGTGAGGACGTTCGTGCCGAGTGCGTCGAGCACCTGGTCGACCTTCGCCTTGCTCGACGACGAGATGCCGACGACGGCGATCATCGCGGCGATGCCGATCGCGATCCCGAGGGCGGACAGGACGACGCGGCCCGGACGGGTCCGGAGCCCGAAGACGCCGAGGCGGAGCAGGTCCGCGGGGCTGACGGTCCCGCGGGTCCGGGCGCTCACCGGGCACCTCGGATGGCGAGCGCGAGCGAAGCGGCGTCGACGTCGCCGTCGCTCCCGGACGTGGCCGAGTCGTCCTCCACGACACCGTCCCGCATCCGGACCCGGCGCGGCAGCGAGGCCGCGAGCGCCAGGTCGTGCGTGATCACCAGCACGGTCGTCCCCGACCGGTTCAGTTCGCGCAGCAGCTCCAGGATCGCGGCCCCCGACGCGGAGTCCAGCGCACCGGTCGGCTCGTCGGCGAGCAGGATCGTCGGGTCGCCGACGATCGCCCGCGCGATCGCCACACGCTGCTTCTCCCCACCGGACAGCTGGTTCGGCCGGTGGTCGACTCGGCCACCGAGGCCCACCCGCTCGAGCGCTGCGGCCGCCCGCCGGTGTCGTTCCCGACGACCGGTACCCGCGTAGAGCAGACCGTCGGCGACGTTCTCGGCCGCGGTCGCACCGGCCTGCAGGTGGAAGTGCTGGAACACGAACCCGACGTGGTCGGCGCGCAGCTGCGACAGCTCGTTGTCGGACATGGCGTCGACGTCGTTGCCGGCGATCGTGACGGTGCCCGAGGTCGGCCGGTCGAGCGTGCCGATGATGTTGAGCATCGTCGACTTGCCCGAGCCGGACGGCCCGACCACGGCCAGCAGCTCCCCGGGCGCGACGTCGAGCGAGACCCCGCGGAGCGCTCCGACGTCGCCGTACGTCTTCGTGACGTCCCGCAGTTGCAGTACCGACCCGGTCATCCGGGCACCACGACCTCGTCGCCCTCGGACACGTTGCCCGTGATCGCGATCCGACCGTCGGCGATGAACCCGGGCGTGACCCGCACCCGCTTCGTCGTCCCGTCCCGCCGCACCACGTCGACGCTGTACTTCCCGCCGTCGCCCGCGACCAGTGCCACGATCGGCACCGACAACACGCCCTTCTCGGTGGTGCCCTCGGCGTCGATCTGCGCCGACGCGGCCGCGGGCAGTCGGCGCGTCCCGGCGTCGAACGACACCGCGACGTCGACCTTCGAGCCGCCGTCCTCACTCGTGTTCGGCTGCAGGTCGGTGACCTCGCCGGACATCGCGTCGCCGGTGCCGTTGATCCGGACGCGCACCTTCGTGCCGACGGCCAGGCGCTCGGCATCGCGCTGGGACACGGTCGCGGTCACGATCCGCTTCGTGCTCGTCACCGTGAGGACGTCGCCTCCCGCCGGCTGCCCGAGCTTGCCGTCGACGGAGGCCACCCGGACGTCGCCGTCGACGAACGCGATGTCCGCGCTCGTGATGACACCGGTGACCTTGTGTCCCCGGTCCTTCTGCCACTGCTTCACCGCGCGCTGGGTCCGCGGCCCGAACGTGTCGTCGACCGAGACGTCGTACCCGAGCGCCGCGAGGTTCTGGTTGAGCTGCTGCACGTCGGTGCCCTTCAGCCCACGCTCGAGCGACCGCCAGAGCGGCACGGTCCCGTGCATCGCCCGGACCCCGCGCTCATCGACGGCGTAGAGGAACTCGTCGCTCCGGATGACCTGCCCGGGCTTCGGCAGCCACGTCAGGGTGCCCGATGCTGCTCCGGGGACGCCACTCGCGGCGCCGTAGCCGAGCGTGCCGGCGAACACCTTCGAGTCGGTCAGGTCGCCCTTGTCGACGGTCGCGGTCGGTCCCGTGGAGCCGCCGCGAGCGCCACCACTGCCTCCAGACGACGACGAAGAGGAAGACGCCGACGCCTGCATCGAGGGGTCCACGATCGCCCACGTGCCCGCCCCCGCGGCGAGCGCCGCCACCAGGCAGACTCCCGCGACCGTCGCCCGCTTGCGGGTCCAGGTGGTCACTGCTCCACGACCGTTCCGCCCTCGCCGAAGGCCTCATCGCTGCACTTCCCGGCCACCTCTTCGAAGGTCGACTGGTCGTCGGCCTGGTACTTCGCCTGGGCGTCCTGCCCATCCGGGTAGTCGGAGAACCCGCCGTCGCGGATGCACTGCGCCATCTCCTTGAGCTTCTCGTCCGACCCCGGCATCGGCTTGGCCGCCTGGAACCCGCCGTCACCGGCGCCGCTCGACTCGCCCATGCAGGACTGCAGGTCCTCGCCCCACTGCTCCTGGTCGGCGCCCTCCGGCACCGAGAGCCTCTGCCCGCGGCTGCTGGACGACGGGTCCGGCATGTCGTACCCCTTCTCCCGCATGCACGAGGCCAGCGAGGCGCCCGAGCCGGACTTCGACGCGGAGGTCTCCTCGGCCTTCGGCGTCCCGCTCGAGCACGCGGCGAGCAGTCCCGGCAGCAGCACGGTGGCTGCGGCGACGGCCACGAGCGCGCGGGTGCGTCGGGTGGTCTTGGTGGTGGTGGTCTTCATCATCTTCGTTCCTCCTGCGGCTGAGCGGGTCAGCCGACGTTCTGGGTCGTGGTGTCGGGGGCGAACTCGGCGAGGCAGTCGTGCACGGCCGTCTCGAACCCGGGTTCTTCGGCACGCGGGTACCCCTCAGTGGAGATGCCGCCGGGCCGCTGCTCCGGGAAGTCCTCGTAGCCGTTCTCCCGGACGCACGAAGCGACCTTCGTGTACTGCCGCTCCCACTTCTGCTTGTCGGCCTTGCTCGCCCCGTGCACCCCGGCGTCCTTCGCGCAGCGGGCCCCGGCGCGCTGGAACTCCTCCTGTTCGGCGCCGGGTGGGGCGGCGAGGACACCGGACTCGACACTGGCGTCGTCCGGGTCCTCGACCTCGAACCCGGCCTCCCGCATGCAGGCACCCCACCCGGCGCCGACGCCGGCGGTGGTGTCCTTCGCGGACGGCGCCCCGGACCCCGAGGAGCACGCCGCGAGGACGAGGGGCAGCGCGCAGAGGAGCGCGGCGGCGGCCAGGACGGTGCGCCGACTTCGTGTGGTGTGCTTCATGTGACCAGCACACCGGATCGCCTGTTTCGGCCCGCGTACTCGCCGGGTTACACCGACGAAACGTCGACGCGCAGGCCACCCTCGGCCCGTGCGAGGACGTCCAGCCGCCACCCGTGCGCCTGCACGATCGACGCGACGATCGACAGCCCGAGGCCGCTGTGCCGGCCACCGGACGACGACGTGCAGCGTCGGAACGGTTCGACGAGCAGCGGCGCGATCTCAGGAGGCACGACGGGCCCGGAGTTCTCGACGACGAAGCCGTCGCCGCGCGTGGTGACGCGCACGAACCCGTTGGCTTCGTTGTACTCGACGGCGTTGCCGACGAGGTTCACGAGCAGCTGACGCACGAGCGTCGGCTCACCGGTGACGTGCTGACGGTCTGGAGGCGCGGTGCGGCGCTCGTGGACGAGCGTCACGCCCGCCTCGTGGCCACCCCCGGCGGCTCCCGCGACGACCTCGTCCGCGAGCTCCGCGAGGTCGATCTCCTGCTCGTCACCGGCGAGACCACGATCGGCCTCCGCCAGCACCAGGAGCGACTCGACGAGGTGCTCGGTGCGCCGGTTCTGCTCCAGGAGTTCCTCGCGGATGGCACGGACGTCCGAGGCGTCGGCGCCGTCGTGCAACCCGATCTGCATCGCAGCCCGCTGGACGGCGAGCGGCGTTCGGAGCTCGTGGGACGCCTGCGCGACGAAGCGGCGCTGGCTCTCGAACGCGGTCTGCAGCCGGTCGAGCAGGTCGTCGACCGTGCCGGACAACCGCCGGAGCTCGTCGTCCGGCCCGTCGAGGGCGATGCGTTCGTGGAGGTTCGACGCCGTGATCCGGTTGGCCGTGGCGGTGATCCGGTCGATCGGTCGGAGCATGCGTCGGCTGACGAACCACCCCAGACCACCGGCGAGGACGCCCGCGCCCGCGATCCCGATCGCGGACCACTGCCACTGCTGCACCGCGACGAGCCGCACCACCGACATCGTGGACGGGATCGCGGTGTCCTCTGCGTCCGGCTCGGTCACGGTCGGGACCGGGGAGGGGGTGGCGATGCGCCACGCGTCGGACGCCTCACCCTCGGCGCGCGCGGTGATCGCGTAGGCCGTACCGACCCCGGCCTGCGACATGAGGTTCGAGAACACGACCACCCCGGCGGCGAGCGCCATCGCCGCGAGCGCGAACACCAGGGCGGTCCGGGTGCGG
>Ga0153924_1000076_pt1 | contig 71708 bp, 66 predicted proteins | sample TSNJ008MetaG_FD_104709 | JGI IMG/M metagenome (GOLD analysis project Ga0153924, IMG submission 104709) | Attine ant fungus gardens microbial communities from New Jersey, USA - TSNJ008 MetaG | ecosystem: Host-associated > Fungi > Mycelium > Unclassified | place: USA: New Jersey, Wharton State... | reverse complement strand
GATTTAAAACATATTGAAGATTGGTATTTAATACAGTTTGGTGTGGAAACATCTTTAAAAGTAAGTGATCATATACTTGATGCCATTGAACGTCTGGAGAGCTTTCCAGATTCTGGTTCCATAACACCAGATGAGTGGCTGAATCAACAAGGTTACAAAATGGTTATTTGTGAAAAGCATGTAGCCATATATAGGCTGATTGGTGAAGTGGTTTACATCTATCATATTGCGGACACACAGACAGAATATACAAAATTGTTTTATTAGCCATGTAATTGAAGTAAAAAGTCGGCATAAAAAGCACAAAAACTAAACAAATATGTTTAGAAATACTATTGGACTTGCCGAGTTCGAACAGATATAGGAAACGCTATAAGCCTTGTAAACACTGGGTTTGTAGCGTTTGTTTTTAGGTTGTGCTTCTAATTTGCTTCTATTTATGAGTATTATACTGTACAGAGAATTCAAGATGCTCTAGTTTATTGCTTTTTAAGATTTTAGACTCTTTGATTTTACCAAGGCGTATAAAATGGTCATCAGGTATTTTAGTATCGTATACTAGTCTGTATTCTCTTTGGTAAGATAAATCCTCATTTTTGTATAAAAAACGTAAATTTTCCGATATTTACTATATTTTCATAAATTTATCTGTTATATTATATACAATAAGGGAAGATAAAGGCGTTGGAAATTTATTTTCAAGCGCCTTTTTTGTTGTATCAACACAAAAATAAAGCACCTGCTATGATTCTTTTGGGAATTCCACAAATACTCGGTATTCTGGGAAACATCTATATGATATGGAATATTAGCAGTGATATGGACAGTCGTATAGAGATTTACAAGAGATTTACAATTTTATTTGTTATTTTAGCATGTTATGCATGCATCTGGGTAAAATTCGTAATGAAAATGGAGATGTTTCGACTAGTTAGAGATTTTAGCACAAGAAAATTAATTTCGACTACGCTTCAAAAGGAATGATTCCGTTGGTGAAACTAGTTACAGCTTTTGTAGCACTGGGACATCCTATTATGGTCAATTTTAATTATGGAACCACTTTCAAAGGGGCGTACGACCATGTGGAAGAGGCTGTAAATGAGCTTGTTCCTATATTAAAGCAATATGGACTGTATGAGAGAGAAGTAGAGTATGACCTGGAGAATAATATCTCGGATACGCGGACAGGATTTTGGTTCCATGTAGATGGAGCATTAGGAGCAGCCTACATGCCTTTTCTTGAAATGACAGAGGAAAACCCGGACCTTCCTATGTTTGATTTTAGAATTGAGGACATCCATTCGATTACTATGAGCGGTCATAAGTGGATTGGAACGCCTTGGCCTTGTGGTGTGTATATGTCTAAGGTAAAATACCAGTTGCAGCCACCAGATAATCCAAACTATATTGGTTCTCCTGACAGTACATTTGCCGGTTCCCGAAATGGTTTTTCAGCTTTAATATTATGGGATTATCTTGCCAAACATTCCTATGATGACTCAATGGAAATGATACTGCGTGCACGAGAATTGGTTGAATACACAGTTGAGCAGCTGAACAATTTAGAATAAGAACTGGGAGAAGATTTGTGGGTTGAATATTCTCCTAACTCTCTCACAATACGTTTTAAGCGAGCTAACCCTGACATAATATTTAAATATTCTTTATCAGGTGAAATCTTATATGTAGAAGGGGAAAGAAGAGAATATTCCCATATCTATATTATGGACTCGGTTACTGAGGATCTTATCAATAATTTTATCGAAGATCTAAAAGCGGAAGACGCTTTCCCAGAACAGGATCTGTATCCAGAATTACAGCAGAGTGCCGGTTCTTACGAAGGAAAAAGAGGAGTGTTCGTACCTCAGACAGGGCGCGGATTTAAGTAAATTGGGTGTTTACTCAGTTTCAAAATATAAAAATAATATAGGTACAATAAAATTTGATACCAGCATTAGTAAAGAGCAACTTTCCGACAAGATAGCGGAAATACTAAAAATGGAAATAGGCGATGGAGTATCAGAAGAAGAGATTTGCATAGTGGCACCACAGTGGTATCAAATATATCCTATGGCTAGCAAACTAAGAAAACTACTTTGGAAAACGCTATAGATATGACAGTCAATAAAATATATAGTTAGATAGTTTTTCCTTGGTTGCTTAAGTAATATGATGCTAGCATCATATTCGTATGGTTAATAATGAGGAAGTTAACGTTGGCGATGGCTCTATTTTGGCTCTAAAAATTTTGGCAGAGAAAAAAACCAGATGAAAAATAAGTGAATAAGGATATAAAAGTACACATATGTGAACCGAAATAAGTGGAGTTACACCAGCCGCTAGAGAGTTTGAGTAGTATAAAAAACACATGTTATTTTAAATGGCAGATTTTCGTCGTGATTATCTGTCATTATTTCTTTTATTTAAATTTCATGGTTAGACGATTAAATTGTGTTGCCAGAAGCAGTTGATTGAAAATTTATGAAAGTATAACATAAAATAGGTTGAATATGCAACAAAAAATTAATAAATCAAAAGAATCTATGTAGTTGAGGTAAAAGTGGCCTATCATACAGTCCTACGTAAGGTAAGTGTCAATAGACAAAATGAAGAAATACAAATAAACAGTAATAACTGATAAATCTAGCCTTCTACGGCAAGCAAAAGTCAAGTATTATTCATTTATTATACAATATTCAAATGAAAAAGGAAAGCAGAGTTAAAATCCCATCTCTCACTCTCTTTCTCTGGAGGGAATAAAATGGATTACATAGACTGTATTGACAAGAACATCTCCTGTTATTTCATGATGAATTCATGACGAAAATTACGCTTGACAAATTATAAGTAATCTACTATAATAAACGTAACGGTTCGTAACGAAACGAACGAATGTAATAAGAGGAAGTGTGAGTCATAAATATGGATTTTGATACTAGCAGTGACTGTCATACAAGCGAAAAGACTTACTAAGGCAGAAAATGCCAAAGTCAAAAAGATAAGTGTCCGGGCTCAAAGACCCAATTGCTTGTGCCGGAAGGCAGGAACGACGTAGGAGGGCATGCCGCATCGGTATGTTTGAAAGGTTGAATAAAATATATGATAATATTTAATTCAACCAGCAAATTAGTGCCGACGAGTGTCACAAACTAGTGATGCCATCGCCAAATCTGACATTTGGCTCGGCGGAATGGAGTAATAAATGAATATTTTTCAAATGAAAACAAAGCCACACGGTATGGAGCGATTTCAACAGTTTTGGGATGAAGGGTTTATCTGCATTGGCTGGCCGGGATTAGGTAATCTTGAAAATGTTACTAAAGATGAGCTAAGCGAAAGAATTTCATCTACATATGGTTCATCGGGACATAAGTTAGGAAACGCACTTGGGCAGATAAACTCTTTTATCAACACTATGCAAAACGGCGATATTGTAATTGTTTGCGAAAGAGACACGGCTTATTTCGCTACAGTAGGCGAATATAAGTATGTATCGGATTTCGACAATGAATCTGATGGGATGTGCCATCGCAGGTCTGTTCAATGGTTGGGAAAATTACCGATTAAAAATCTTAATGCCAGTGTTCAGAAACTATTGGCAAACCGCAATGTAATTTGCAAGTACCCAAATTCATACGAAGAATCTGGACTTGATCAAATGTTTCCTACACTGCCCCCTGTACACAAGCAGGATCGAACAAGATTTGACAAATTGTTTGAGGAAGCGCTGACTATTCTTGAAGAAGAACTCAAGTCCGATGATTCCGATAGAAGATTAAAAGCCGCAACAGAGCTAATTCGTTTAAAGAGAGGCGTTTAATGCAATAGAGGTAGTGGATGACAACAGAAATGTCCGTCATGCAGGTGGCTAATCTCAGAACAGAGCCGAACTACGGAGCTTGAAAAACAGGTTCGTATGCTTCAAATAGAGAATGCCTATATAAAAGAATTGAGGAGGTTGTATGGGGTGGAAGAACGCCATTTTTTAGATATAATCCCATCCAGAGGTTCTAAAGTAAGCTCCGCACATGGAAGAGGAAGGGTGCAATTGAGTGATTAAGTCATCAATTTATTTCCATTAAAATTTTTTTGATAATATGGACTATTTTTTTAAACTATGTTATACTTGTGAGGCATATTTTTTGGTTTTCAATAATATTGTGTGGTTGAATGAATTAAGCCAAATATTTATATACTGTAATTTATTTGAAAATTGCAAGACAACGCTCTATCTTTTATGTTAATGTTTAGGGCATTTTAGAATAAGCAAAAATATTGAAAACACTAGAGAAACGCCCCATGGTAGATGTATTAATGTACGACTGGAAACAAAAGCAATTTTGGGGTGTGATGATATACAAAAAAGCAGCTTACCACCTGGTAAAGCTGTCTAAAATTTACTTAGAAAGCGAGCGTGTTTAACATGGAATGTAACTGTGCAAAGGATCGGGAGTGGAAATTCACTGATCCGGCAATTGATATTACTTTGATGGAGCCCGTATTAAAAAAATATGAGGGTACCGAAGGCAGCCTAATCACCATACTTCAAAAAGCGCAGGAATTTTATGGGTATTTACCAATGGATCTTCTGGCATACATAGCACACCGAATCGGAGTAAAACCTGCAAAAGTCTTGGGAGTGGTCACATTCTATACACAGTTTAGAACCAAGCCGGTAGGAAAGCACTTGATTCTGTTATGCCAGGGTACGGCATGCCATGTCAATGGTTCTGCTTATATTGAAGAAGCCCTTCGGGATTATCTGGAAGTAGAAGAGGGAGAAATCACGCCTGATGGTCTATTTACCTATAATAATGTTGCGTGCCTTGGGTGTTGCAGCTTATCACCGGTAATGATGATCGGAGATAAGACATATGGCACATTGACGAAAGAAAAAGTGGTCCGAATTCTTAAGGAGATCAAACAAGAGGAGGAAGCCAGATGAAGATAATAGTTGGAAAAGGCAGCTGCGGCATTGCAGCGGGAGCTGCTGAAATATATAAGTTACTGGAGCAGGGCGTACAGGACACCAACCTTAATTATCCGGTTACAGTAACCGGATGTATTGGAATGTGTTATTTGGAACCTATCGTGGATGTTGTGGAAGATGACGGCAGTAAACACACATACGTTAAAGTAACCCCAGAAGCGGCAAATGAAATATTAAAATCTATCCGAGGAGAGGAAAACAAGGCAGAACAATATGCTATCTCGGGAGAGGATTTGGAAGGTTTGAACGAACAATGCCGCATTGCACTGAAAAATTGCGGTATTATTAATCCGGAAAATATAGATGAATATATTGAGAAAGAAGGTTACATAGCTGCTGAAAAATGCATCATGGAGCTGACGCCTGAACAAGTAATTGAAGAGGTTAAGACGTCCGGCATTGGCGGGCGCGGGGGTGCTGGTTTCCCGACATGGTTTAAATGGAAGGCAGCAAGAGATTCAAAAGGTGATAAAAAATATGTAATTTGTAATGCAGATGAGGGTGACCCGGGCGCGTTCATGGACCGCGCCGTGATTGAAGGCGATCCTCATGCATTGATTGAAGGTATGCTGATTGCCGCTTATGCAATAGGTTCAGATGAAGGCATTGTTTATGTGCGTGCCGAATATCCATTGGCAATTATCCGTTTAGAAAAAGCAATGGAACAAGCCCGTGAACGGGGACTTCTTGGCAAAAACCTTTTTGGAAGCGATTTTTGTTTTGATATTCGGATAAAAGCGGGAGCAGGAGCATTTGTCTGTGGTGAAGAAACGGCTTTAATTGCTTCGCTAGAAGGTGAACGGGGTATGCCGCGTCTCAAGCCTCCATTCCCTGCGCAGAAAGGCTATTGGCAGAAACCAAGCAATATCAATAATGTGGAGACTTATGCAAATATAGCATGGATTATCCGAAATGGAGGCGCTGCTTTCTCTGCTATGGGAACGGAGAACTCCAAGGGGACAAAAGTATTTGCATTGACAGGTAAAATTGCGAAAGGTGGTCTGGTAGAAGTACCAATGGGTAAAACCATCCGTGACGTTGTCTTTGGCGTTGGCGGAGGTATTAAAGACGGCAAGGCGTTCAAGGCGGTTCAGATGGGCGGACCATCCGGAGGCTGCATCCCTAACGAGCTTGTCGATACTATGATTGACTACCGCACTCTGGCTGCTACGGGTGCTATCATGGGTTCAGGCGGGATGGTGGTTATGGATGAAACTACCTGCATGGTGGATATGGCTCGGTTTTTTCTTGATTTTACATGCAAGGAGAGCTGTGGTAAGTGCATACACTGCCGTATCGGTACACGCAGAATGCTGGAGATACTGGAACGGATTTGTGACGGTAATGGCCGTGAAGGAGATATTGAGCTCCTTAGCGAACTTTCGGAACAGATAAAAGACGGTGCTTTGTGTGCTTTGGGACAGACAGCGCCTAATCCGGTATTAACTACTATCCGGTATTTTAGAAACGAATATGAGGATCACATTCACCGTAAAAAGTGTACTGCACATCAGTGTAAACCATTGTTAACCTATGAGATTGATGCTGAGAAATGTACCGGTTGTACCCTTTGTTCCAGAAAATGTCCGGCCAATGCCATAACAGGTGAGTTAAAGAAGAGTCACAAGATAGATTTGGAAAAGTGTATCAAATGCGGTAAGTGCGCTGAAGTCTGCCGTTTTGGTGCTGTAGTAGTAGATTAGGAGGAAGTGAGATAAGATGAGTGAGATAAGACTGAACATAGATGGCCGGGAGGTTATAGGCTTTGAGGGTCAGACCATTCTGGAAATTGCCAGAGAGAACGGTATCAACATTCCTACCCTTTGTCACGATGAACGGGTAGAAATGTATGGTTCCTGCGGAATTTGTGTTGTGGAACCCGAAGGAAGCCCGAAATTATTGCGTTCCTGTTCTACTTATGCCAGCAACGGCATGATCCTCCATACCAATACGGAGCGCGTACTAGATAACCGTAAGACAGCTTTAGAATTGCTGCTTAGTGATCATACCGGAGACTGCCGACCACCCTGTGTACTTGCCTGTCCGGCGGGTACTGATTGTCAGGGCTATGTTGGCTTAATTGCTAACGGTGAATATAAGGAAGCACTAAAGCTGATTAAAGATAAGATTCCTCTGCCTGCTTCTATCGGACGTGTCTGCCCGCATCCATGCGAAGAGGCTTGTCGCCGAGAATTAGTAGAAGAACCTATTTCCATTGCATCATTAAAGCAGTTTGTAGGTGACCTGGATCTTGAACAGAATGAATTATATACTGCTAAGGTGGGGAGACCAACGGGTAAAAAGGTTGCCATTGTAGGAGGAGGTCCGGGAGGATTGACGACGGCTTATTTTCTTCGTATGCAAGGTCACGATGTTACTATATATGAAGCCATGCCACATATGGGTGGTATGCTGCGTTATGGTATACCGGAATACCGTTTACCTAAAAGTCTCCTACAGAAAGAAATTGATGCTATTGAGAAAATGGGTGTAGAATTCCATAATAATATAAAAATTGGTCATGACCTGACACTTCATTATTTGCGAGATACTTATGATGCGGTTATTATTGCCGTCGGAGCATGGTCAAGCACCGGTTTGCGTTGTCCCGGCGAAGAACTGGATGGCGTGTTGGGCGGTATTGATTTTCTACGCGATATTAATCTGAATGACCCTGTTTTAATGGGACAAAGGATTGCTGTCGTAGGTGGCGGTAATACGGCAATGGATGCCTGTCGTACAGCTGTCCGTCTTGGTGCAGCCGAAGTATATAATATCTATCGTCGTACTAAGAATGAAATGCCGGCAGAGGAGATTGAGATTATTGAGGCAGAAGAAGAAGGAGTAATATTCAAAAATTTAACCAATCCTATTGAGGTAGTTGGTGAAGATGGAAAGGTAAGTGCTATCCGGCTCCAGATTATGGAATTGGGTGAGCCAGATGCCTCAGGACGTCGTGCACCGATACCTGTTGAAGGAAAAGAGGAAATCATAGAGATAGATAAAGTCATTGTTGCAATTGGCCAAAGGCTGAATTCCGAAGGTTTTGAAGAGATTGAACAGACAAAATGGCGGACAATCCAAGCAGATGAGCATACATTTAGAACTAATTTGGATGGGGTTTTTGCCATCGGTGACGCTACGAATAAAGGTGCTGACATCGCTATCACCGCTATAGGTGAGGGTAAAAAGGCTGCTGAGATGGTAGACAGATACTTAGATGGTGTAGAATTAACATATGAAGCACCGTATCTTGTAAAGACGGATAAAACTGCAGAAGATTTTTCAGATAGAATGAAGGAACCTAGAGCTAAGATGCCATGCCGCAATGCAGAGGAACGTCGGAACGATTTTCGAGAGGTAAATCTTGGTTTAGCCGAAGAAGAAGCGAAAAGAGAAGCTTCTCGGTGTCTGGAGTGCGGTTGTCATGATTATTTTGAGTGTAAACTAATTGATTATGCAAGCCAGTATAAAGTAAAACCACAAAAGTATGAGGGTAATGTACACCACCGTATTCAGGAAGACAATCACCCATTCATCCACCGGAATCCGGATAAATGTATTCTCTGCGGACTCTGTGTACGTATTTGTGATGAGGTGGTTGGTGCAACAGCTCTCGGTCTGGTAGATCGTGGCTTTGACACGGTAGTCAAACCTGCCTTGGATGTTGAACTACGTAATACCGATTGTATTTCATGTGGTCAATGTGTCAATGTCTGTCCTACAGGAGCATTAACTGAAACAATGATGATTGAAAAGCAAGTTCCGTTACGGGAAACCACTACAGAAACAGTATGTTCTTTCTGTTCGGTTGGATGTAAGTCTAAGTTAACAACCAGTGGTCAACTATTGATACGTAACCTTCCTTCATCGGAAAAGGATTCGCTGCTGTGTATGAAGGGTCGCTATGGTTTTGGAGAAATAGGGAAAAAGAAACGTATCACAGTTCCAATGTTACGCGAAGGTAATGATATAAAGGAAGTCACCTTTGAACAAGCAATTGATTATACAAACAGAAATCTGATGAGTATAAGAAACCAGTACGGCAATGATAGTGTGGCGGTGGCGATATCGGAACGGTATACCAATGAAGAGGCATACTTAATAAAAGAGTATGCTACAAAAGCCATAAAAACCAATAGAGTGTTCTCTTTCAGCCAGATGGATAGCGGACTTATAGATGTTTTTGGTCGTGATGCTTCGACGGCAACCATAGATGAGTTGGAACAAACGGAATTAATTGTAGTGATTGGTTCTGATCTATATAAAAATCATGCGGTTCTCGGCATGAGAATAAATCAGGCTGTAAAAAGAGGTGCTAAGCTGCTGCTGCTTTCAACGGAAGAAGGCTTACTGGATAGTGTTGCCACTTTACGGTTAGACGATGGTCTTGATTTGTCAATCCTGCAGCAAATAACCAAGGTGGTATTAGAAAGCGGACACGGTAAAGATATAGAAGGCTATCGCGAATTGACGGACTCCTTAAAGGACACATTGATGGATAAAGATGCCCAGGCGGCTGCAGACATGATATTGCAGGCACGTAAGGTTATATTTGTATTTGAAAAAAATGCTGTCACTACGCAAGCGGCGCATCTGATTGCAGATATTGCTGTATTAAGCGGTCACGGTAGCAAACCTAGAGATGGTATTATCCAGTTATTGCCGGGTTCAAATTCACAAGGGTTGATTGATTTGGGCATCGAATCTGGCGAAGATTACCGCCGCGCTATCGTTGACGGTGAGATTCGTGGTTTGTTCATTTTCGGAGAAGAAGTGAATGATATTGATTTCAGTAAACTTGACTTTTTGGCTGTTCAGGATTTGCATATAACCGAAACCGCCAAGCAGGCAGACGTTATTTTCCCTGCTTCCAGTTTTGCTGAGATAAGCGGGACTTTTACCAGTGCGGATGGTAGAGTGCAAGAATTAAAACCGGCTGTTACTAGCCCGATGTCTGGCTGGGATAGCTTTGCCCAAATCAAAGAATTATCTGCGAATGCGGGTGTACCAATGCAATACCATAGCATCGACGATGTTAAGATAAAGATGAACCGAATGAGTATACCTAAACCAGGAGCAGTCCAATTGAAGGCCGCCGAGGGTAGTAGCCTGCGTCGTCTTGGACATCCGGGTACAACGAACCAGTTGCGCATCAGTTTAACGAAGTACGCGACTGACAAGGGTTGCAAGTAAGATTTAGGTTATGCATTGAATAATATTTTGGTAAATGCCAAATACATGGAAGATTCTAATTAGGATACAATGACATTTGTCTTGAGAAAAAAATCTCATCTCCAATTTGGAGATGGGATTTTTTCATGTTATAGGAAATTACTACATTTCGTCCTCTATTTAAGTATGATTCCTATAAGAAAAAACGCTCTGGCAGAATTCCCATATTTTATATTGAAATTATTCTAAGATATGGTATAATATATATTATTTAGAATTAAAGCAATAATAATCCTATATTGAGATTATCCAATGTACATACTATTAATTTCTTTAGTGATTATAAAAGAAAATATACTAGGCCACTTTAAAAGACCTAATTAGTCTTATGAGAAAATTTTTTATACCTTTAATGATATAGGTATTGCGCGAGGTACAATATGTATAAGAACAGATTACTAAAAAAAGCATTAACATTGCTATTATGTTTACTAACATTATTTCATAATGCAACAGTTATAAAGGCAGAAGAGTTCAATAATGTAGAAGCTATTATTGATACTACAAATGCCGATAATTTAACAGAGGAATTCTATAATGCATCCGAGGATACGATAGTGTGTTATATGGATGGCGTTGCGATATGCAAAGAGGATGTAGATGAAAATGGAATGATAAAACAAGAAGTTATGGATGTGATCAATATTAGAAATGGTCTATCGATATCTACATTTTCGACATCAACACCGGTAAAAAATTATAAGTCAATTCCAAGTAAATATAACAACGCTATTGTTAGTACAACAATTACTGCACCAAGATATGAACAGAAAAATACGATATATTATTTAACAGCGCAAAAAGGGGCAGTATTTGCAAGTAATTTAGAAGTCGGCGCAGCTGCGTCGTTAATTGCAATGGCAGCAGGATTTATTCCTTATGTAGGTCCTGTAATTACAATAACATTTACCTTTTCATCGTTATACACATCGTCTGTTGCCAGTCAGGTCAGAAGCCTTACTAATTATACCAAAAAAGTTAGAATAAACCAGGCATCATCTGGATATGGAACATTCTATGGAGTATCTGAATGGACTGGATTGTCGATAGAAACGCATACGACTTATCCATCGGGTTCATTGACTACAGAAACTTTGAATAATGTACAGTATAGTAAATAATACATACAAAAGACAACTATAGTTAATTAACAAAACTTGAAGTCTGAATAAAATTCTATGGAGAGAGAGGTTGGTAATTATAAAGTTATTATCTTAAATTACCACATAAATGAATATGGATTGTCCTTATTGTAAAAATGATATGAAAGAGGGATTCATACCCCGTGATAGATACTCTATTAAATGGATACCTGGGGAGGATTCCGGTATATTCGCACAATTTAGAAAAGGGATAAAATTAACTCGCACATTAGAAGACGGGAGTGTTGCAGCATATTTTTGTGAGGGTTGCAAAAAAATAATAATAGACTTAGATGATATACATTAATCTTTAGTACTAGGCAAGACCTATATTTATAAGAAAGCTACTCGATTCTTAAAGATATAGGTCTTTGTATATACTAAATCTGCATTTGAGCGGATTTAGTAATTAGGATAGTCTTGCTAGTCTTACAAAAGAGGCTGGCAATTCAACTAAATCAATGATAAAATAGGAAAAGAATAGAAAAAAATACAGCGTGAGGAATATATAAGCACAAAGGAGCAATATCAGATGATATCCAAAGAAAATCAGGTGCATGAAATAAATGAAGGTTTAATTTCAGCATATATTGATAAAAGTAATAATTCAAACCTAGCCTATAAACCTCAGTTTATTTTTAATGATGTTAAAAATGGACGCAAGGTACTGGCAACAATTGAAAACGAACTTAAGAATTGTGATGCATTTACGATTAGTGTAGCATTTATTACCGAAAGTGGAATTACTCCTTTGTTAATGACTTTAAAGGAATTAGAAGAAAGAGGTATTCCAGGCAAGATATTAACGACAGACTATCTTGCTTTCAGTGACCCGAAAGCCTTAATGAAATTAGATGAACTAAATAATATAGAAGAAGGCAGTAGAAATAACCTATAAACTTGATGTTCCGGTGCGTGAAGACTTATTTGATTATATCATATCATAAATTTAGAATAGGAGTTTATATGATGAAAATAAATGTAGTGGCGGCAATTATAATTGAGTATGACAAGGTATTTGCAACACAGCGTGGATATGGTGGATTTAAGGACATGTGGGAGTTTCCCGGCGGAAAGATAGAAGAAGGTGAGATGCCTTCTGAAGCGCTAGTTCGTGAGATATATGAAGAATTAGATATTTTAATTGATGTGGGAGACTTGCTTGATACCATAGAATATAATTACCCAGAGTTTCATTTATCCATGCAATGCTTTTTATGTACAATAAGAAAAGGAACTATTGTATTAAAAGAACACGAAAGTGCTAGATGGTTAACAAAAGAGACAATTTATGATGTTGATTGGTTACCGGCGGATGTAGAATTGATTGCAAAGGTTGTAGAAATATTGTAATGATAAGGACATACTGTCAAGAAATTCTGAAAGCCATCAAGGTTGTTTTTGATGGAAAATGATTGTGATACAACATCGCCTGATTCAGTAATATGAAGCAGTCGTGTTTATACTTGGAAATGTCGATTCCAACAAAGAACATGAAAGAGACCTCCTAATGTCGATGCATTAACTAACTAATTACCAGTGAAGACGAAAAGCTGTGGTCTGAATCGCCTCGAAACAGTCTAAGCCGTAATAAAATAGAAACAAATCCACAGTGCTTTTCTATTATAACGGAGTATTGAGAATACCCCAACTTGGTTGGGAGAAAGGAAATAATCCAATCGCCCTCAATAGAGGATAATTGGATTATACGTGAATAAAATGACTAAAATAGACCCACCACTAATATATGAAATCGAATGTAATGAAAAAGCTGTCAAAAAATTCAAAGAAGATCTAAATCATGAATCTAATTATAAGCGGAAAATAATTTTGAACTATCCAACTGTATATTTATATAATTATAAAAAAAGTAAGTACTATGAGGTTTATGTTGGAGAGACATCTGATATTATAAGAAGAATTACTCAGCATTTTTATAAATCACGTAGAGGTAAAAATGATTGGCAAGAGGTTCTAAAAAAGCAGTCGGTGAAGATGATTATTATGGGTCATAATCATTTTAACAAGTCACTTACGTTGGATATAGAGCATAGACTGATGCTTTACTTGTCCGCAGTGGAAAATGTTGAAAGAATCTACAACCGCCGTGGCAATAGTCAGAATGAATATTATACCTCAGATGAGTTAAATCTTGTTTTCTCAAAAATATGGAAACAGCTAGGCACACACAATCCTGAGCTCTTTCCATTAGAGAGTATCATTACAGATTCTGCATTATTCAAGGCATCTCCTTTTCATAAGCTGACAGAGGAGCAATATGAGGCAAAAAGAGAGATATTAAGTAAAGTTCAAATTGCTCTTAAGTCAAATATTAAAGGACAAGTCATATTCGTATCAGGAGAAGCTGGAACAGGAAAAACTGTGCTTAACAGTAGTCTTTTTTATGAATTGAGTACATATCAAGAACATTCAGATATCGGAAAAATCAATAGTTATTTATTAGTAAATCACGAACAACAGTTAACGGTATATAAACAAATTGCCGAAAAACTAGATTTATATAAAGGAAACAAGGAAATTGTTAGCAAACCGACCCAATTTATTAATAAGCAGTCTGCTCATAATCCAGTAGATGTCGTTTTAATAGATGAAGCACATTTATTGTGGACTCAAGGTAAACAGTCATATCGTGGGAATAATCAATTGAAAGATATTATGGAGAGAGCCAAAGTTGTTATTGTCATGTTCGACAAAAAACAGATATTAAGAACAGAACAATATTGGGAAGCCCAAATGATAGAACAACTGGAAAGCCAAGCAAAATCTAATAACAGCTATATAGAACTAAAAAGCCAACTTAGAATAAATGCAGGTTCTGATACTATCAAGTGGATACGTAATTTTATTGACGAACAGAAAATTAATAATATCCCTTATGATAAAAATGGTTATGAAATTACTATATTTGATACCCCAAAACAACTACATAAAGAGATTAAAGCTAAGTCAAAAAATACGGAAGCAGGTTTGTCTAGATTAATTGCCACTTTTGATTGGGAGTATATAGACAAAACCCCTCCTAGATTTAAAAAATATTGGGAGGTAGTGATAGACAATTGGAAATTACCATGGAATTTGCAAATTCAGCCCAAGAAAGAAGATAGAAAGAAGAATAAAAAACTTGCCTGGGCAGAGCAGAAACATACAATTGAAGAAGTAGGGTCTACATTTACAATACAAGGATTTGATTTGAACTATGCCGGGGTAATTTTAGGTCCTTCGGTTAAGTACAGGAATGGGAAAGTCGTTTTTGACCCGTCATGCAGTAAAAATAAGAAGGCAATTCAGAATAGAACATTAAGTGATGGGAGTAAGCAAAATTTTGCTGATATGTTATTGAGAAACGAAATTAATGTTCTTTTGACACGTGGAGTAAATGGACTATATATTTATGCTCAAGATAAAGAGTTAAGAGAAGCATTGCAAAATGCCAAATATTAATAGATAAATATTTCATAAAGAGAAAGAGGAGCAACATGAATGACTATAAAATATCTGAATTAATCCAAAAGGTTCAAGCATTTTGTGAAGAGCGAGAATGGGATCAATTTCATAATCCTAAAGATCTCGCGATTGGTATTTCCACAGAAGGAAATGAACTTCTAGATATTTTCAGATTTAAAAGTGATGAGGATATGAAAAAGATTTTAGCAAATCCTCAAAAAAGAGAAATGATTGTTGATGAATTAGCAGATGTCTTTTTTTTCGTTTTGAGATTTGCGCAAATGAATCAGATTGATCTTGGAGATGGATTGGAAAGTAAAATCAAGAAGAATGAAATGAAATATCCGGTTAATAAATCGAAAGGGAATAATATCAAATATAACGAATAGCTCACCTAATAAAGGTGTCTAATGTATGATAAATGCAAGTCTATCCGGTAAGAAAGAATTGCAGTAGGATAGAAACCGAATACGGCATTCTTTACTACAACGAGGAGAATAAAGAATCTTATGACAGCAATCATGCTGTGATTTATCCTGAATACATTGATAATCTTGCGCGTGTTTTGAAGGATATAAGCGAATTTTATAGAAAAAAAGCGATTGTTCCGGCAATATATCATCCTTTTGTAAAAGACTATTTTATAAAAAATGAGAGAACCATTACGGAGCAGGGGTTCAAGATAACGCTTAGGGAAAGAAATCACATATCCGTGCTGTCCGAGAAAAGCCAAATCATACCCAATGATAGTCTTGATATACGCAAACTGGCTGAATGGGACAAGCGTATTGCGGATGATATACTGATTCCAAACGATGAGTATTATGAGATTCCTGTCGGTGAAGCAACCATGAAACAGAGTGGTAGTTACTTATTTGTCGGATACAGAGGCGAAAAAGCAGTCACATATGTGATAGTTCATGTTTCATCGCTTGGCTGTACCCGCTTTGACTACATTGATACAGCAAAGAATGAGCGTGGAAAAGGATATGCGCGGCAGATTTCGTCCCACCGACTTATGGCTTGAAAGCGGCTATGCGGTAGTGGAGGCTTAAGGTTGAATTAATAATTTTCTATGCTGTAATTCACAATTTCTTTGCCGGTAGTAAGTCTTCTAAGCTTTACAGAAACTACAGAAGTTTTTATACTTTCAAATTCACTCATCATGATAGTAAATGCCTTTTTTGCATCTTCTTTTGAAAGCCCTCCCGTTAACGCAATATGTGGTGTCCATTTTCCGGGTACATACAAATCCCATGATAAGTCCGCAGTTTCCGATATTACCTGGCACAGATTTTTATGTAACTGTAATAGTTCAATTGTTACTTTAGGCCCATAAAACAATACCCCTCCTGAAAAAGCTCCGACAGAATTTAGTGTAAAAGAGAGTTCTTTAACCTTATCAAAGAAATGAATTACTAGTTCCTTTAATTCTTTTTCATTATCACTTCTAATAAAGCTTAATGTCAAATGAGGAGGGCGTACACCAGGCTCAATTTCTTGCTCCGCCAATGCCTCACATTTACTATTTAAAAATGTAGTAGTATTCTCATCAAACTCCAACCATAAGACATACTCATTATCATAAAATATTTTATCATCCATATAGAATACCTGCCTTTATATTTATCAACATGTTTTAAAGATTATCCATTAATATAATTATTTTTCATCATAATATGTCTGTTATACTATGTCAAGAAAAAGTACAAGATAAACGTGGAAATGCACTGTTTTGTCTTTTTTAATTTAATTTGTAGTAATCTATATATAAATAGTAGAAAAGGAGCAATACATATGATACAATGTAGCAAATGGAAAACTTTAGGTCATGGAAGGAAATTATTTTGAATAAATTATTTGGGGCTATACCAGTAAATTTTTTTGTCCCACTGTCATCACAAAATAAAATTGTATATTGGGAATGCATATGTAAGCTGTTTTCTATTATGGATAACCAGCTTTCTTTTGGAGTAGAAAGAGAGATTCTAGTCGATGAATTACAGTATTATTTTGAGCAGCCAAGTGCAGCTGATATGGAAGAGGAAGAGTTTTTGGCGGTTGACAGTCGCGGGAAAGCCAATCTAATGTTAAGGAAACTGGAATACTATGGATGGATAGAAATAGAAACTGATAAAAGCTATATCCAAAGAGTTAATTTTATGGAATATGCCGTGAAAATCATAAAAACTTTATTGGAAATAGCAGACGGGAAGCAAGTAGAATATCAGGGTTATATCTATACAATCTATAGTCTTGTTAAAAGCAGCACGGATAACCCGGGAGTCGTATTGATTCAAATTCTAGAAAATACCGACTTGTTAATCACGGGACTGAAAAATCTAAACTCCAACATCAAGCATTATATTGATGAGCTGACAAAACATAGTACGGTCGCCGAGATTATGGATGCTCTTTTTAATGATTATATCACTAATATTGTGGACAAGGCATATCATAGGCTTCTGACATCAGATAATGTGTCAAAATTTCGGCCTGAAATTATAGAACGTTTGGAAAGTAAGAGTAAAAGTAACATTTACATAGAAAAATCGACCAATGAGATTGCAAGCCTAAAAGAAGTTCCGGTAGAGGAAGCCAGAGAAATCGTGTATCGATATTTGCATGAGGTCATCGAGGCATTTCGTAATATAGATGAAATATTAAATGAGATTAATCAGAAAAATGCCCAATATCAGAGAGCTGCAATTAACAGAGCCAAGTTTTTGCTGGCGGGCAACGAAGATATAAGGGGACAGCTAAAAGAGGTATTATTAGGAATCAATGAAGTAATAAATAGTGAGCAGATGGATTTGGGTGGAATTTATGAAGTACAATTTTTAGAGGAATTGATACGAGTCTATAGCTGTTGCTTCTTAGATAGTAATTCCTTTTATTCACCTGTGGAAGGGAAAAAGGAGTTTATCCCACAAGAGATAATAGAGTATATACCAGATATGGAAATGCGCCAGGCGAAATTAAAAAAGATGGCACTGAAGATGAAAAATATACTAAGTCCTGAAAAAGTTAATGGCTATATAGATGAACAATTAGGGGACAAAGAAGTAATGCTGGCTACAGAATTGCCTTTGGCTGACGCAGAAGACTTTGTTAAGATTATCTATACACGATTATATGGTCAGCGTAAGAACATGCATTATAAAATAGAGCTAAAAGAAGAGAAGGAAATAAACGGGTTTCGGTTTAAAGATTACAAGATTTGGAGGAAATGATGTTGGAATTATTTGATGGGATGCTTCAACGGGATAAAGATGAGTTTAAACGAATTTGCAATAAACTATTAAGTACCTGCTTTGTATGTAAAGGTAATGTTACTAACAGAGCGGATTATTATTTTGTTTTAAAGTACAGGGAAAAGTTGGCAGAGTATTTAGATGTTTTGGGATACCGTCTGGAAATTAATGAAGAATATGGCGTGATACAACTCACTAATACACAAAATTATAACCGGTTGAATTTAAAATTATTTGAATCAATTATTTTGCTAGTGCTGCGGATTCTCTATGACGAAAAGAAGCGAGAGCTTTCTGCCAGTGAGGAAGTCATTGTGAATCTGGGAGATATACAGGATAGATTTTTGAGCTTGAATATCAGGGATAAAATGATTGATAAGACGACAATGCGAAATACCTTAAACTTATTTCGGAGATTCCAATTGATTGAAACGCTGGATAAAGATTTAGGGAATGAAGAGTCAAGAGTTCTGATTTTTGATAGTATTTTAATGGCGGTAAGAGTAGAAGATATCAAACAAGCTTATGAAAAGCTGGAAATCTATAGAAAGGGCAAGAAGGATGATGAAGAAGCTTACGAGAATGAAACTGATTAATTGGCACCGTTTTACAAATACCACTATTGATTTTGGAACTTCTACTTTGATATCAGGAGAAAATGGCGCAGGAAAATCAACCCTTCTGGATGCAATTCAATTTGTGATTACATGTTCTACAAATTATTTCAATAAAGCTGCACACGAAAATGGCAAAAGAAAATTAACCGGCTATATTCGTTGTAAGACCGGGAAAGAAAATAGACCATATGAACGCAGTGGTGAGATTAGCGCGCATATTGCATTGGAATTCTATGAGGAAAGTAAAGATCGGTACTTCGTAATAGGAGCTGTAATAGATTCATCAACAGAGGGACAGGAAACGACAGTTCGCTATTTGATGGATGACACCAGATTTACAGATGAAATGTTTTGGAATGGAAATGCGCCGAAGTCAATAATTGAATTTAAGACTTCAAATAGGAAAATCAAACAGTGGTGTAAAACCCAGGCTGATGCTAAAAAAGTAATGAAGTCGAGATTTGGCAGAATCGAGGACAAATTTTTCAGCCTAATACCGAAAGCACTGGCATTTAAGCCAATTAATGATATTAAGGATTTTGTATACTCTTATGTATTGGATGAAAAAGAAGTAAATATAGATATTTTAAGAGAGAATGTCAGAAGCTATCAGGATTTAGAAAGAACCCTTGATAGTGTTAAGAAAAGAATTACAAAGCTGGAAGTAATAGAAAAGCACCATGATGAAGTATTAGAGGGGATTAAAAGGGATCGGATGTATGATTTCTTTTTAGCCCAGGCAGAATTAGATATAACAAAGGATAATATTATAAGTTCCGAGACAACTATTAAAAGTGAAGAATATCGTTTGAAAGAAGAACAGAGAGAACGGAAAGCACTGATTGATGAAAAAGACCAGAAGCAGGAGATGGAAACAGCACTTCGTGTGGAGATGAGTCAGAATAAAGAATTTCTGGCCTTTGAAGAGCAAAAGAAAAAATTAGAATTATTGCAAGAGGAAGAAAAAGAGCACTTAATCGAAAAGCGGAACTTAAAAAACAGTGCAAAATCTGCCTTAGAAAAAACATATCAATTGCAAGAGATAAAAGAGATACATCCCTGTATTTCTAAGTACCAAGAGGTATTGAAGAAAATAGATACACTTTCCGATGTTGCAAAAGCAAAAAAGATCGTCGAAGAAGTGATTCACTACAAAGGGGAAATGTATGCTAAAATACAACGAGAAATGGCAGAGGTGCAGATACATTTAAGGGAAAAATATTTAGAGAAGAAAGAGCTGGAGGGGAAAATTACTCGGTTAAGCAGAAAGCAATTGTCATATTCTGCTGCGGTGAATTGTGTAGTTGATTCTATTAAGGAAGAATTTGAGCGAATCGGAAGAGTGCCGGAACCGCATGTGCTTTGTGAACTTTTGGAAATCACGGATGAAAGCTGGCGTAATGCAGTAGAAGGTTATTTGAATACGCAGCGGTTTTATGTATTAGTGGAGCCTGAAAGCTTTGATATTGCATTAGGTATCTATGATAGGTTAAGGAAAGAAAGAAAAGCCTACGGAGTTGGAGTGATTAATACACAAAAGATGGATGCTTATGAGACAGCCCCTGCAGGGAGTCTTGCGATGGTCGTTACATCCAAGAATATCTATGCCAGAAGATTCTGCAATATGATACTTGGTAAAGTACATATGTGTAATCGCTATGATGAACTAAAGAAGTACCATACATCGATTACAAAGGAATGTATGAAATATCAGAATAAGGTAGCAAGTGCGATAAAACCTGTAGTATTTGAAGTGCCGTTTATCGGAAGTAATGCATTTAAGGTACAATTGGAGCAGGCTAGAAAGCAGCAGCAGATTCTGGATAAAGAAATAAGAGAATATGAAGAGAAGATAAAGAATATGGAATGGCTTCTTAATCCACTGGCAACAGAGGCAGAGGTAGATATAAAGTACCGCTTGGAAGTCCTAACAAAATTAACACAAGTGCAGAATGCAATCAGCACTTGTAAAAAGAATATAAAAACCTTGGAAAAGAATGCAACCTTCATTCAAAAACAGATACAGCTTACGGTACTTGAAGATTTGCGGAAAGAACTGGAGGAACAGATTGGCGGGAGTAATAAGAAGTCAGGACGAATAGAAAATAATATTGAAGTAGAAAGAAAAAAGATTGAAGAGTACATAGCGTATCAAATAACCTGTCAGACCCGCGTTGCAAAAATAGCGGAAGATTCAGGAGATAATTTTACGTCATGGGAAAAAGAATATGAAAAGCAGACAGGTCAAAAATCTTTAGTACAATTCAAGGAAAATTTTGATAGAAGAAGGAAAGCGAATGAAACATCAAGGAAAAATGCCGAGACCAAGATGATTGATGTCATGGTTCAGTACAAGACGGAACACGATTTTGGAGCGGCACACAGTATGGATGGGTATCAAGAGTTTGCATGCGTATATGAACGCCTTCGAACCTCTGAGCTATTGGATTATGAAGAAAAGGTGCAGACAGCAAAACTAGCGGCAGAAGATGAATTTAGAGAACAGTTTCTGGCTAAATTACAGGAAAATATGAAGCAGGCACAAGGTGAATTTAAGGAGTTGAATAAGGCTCTGAAAGACATTATGTTTAGTAATGAAAAATATGAATTTCAATACATGCCGAGTAAAAGATATCGAAGCTACTATGAAATGGTTATGGATGACTTTAACGCAACACAGGGAGAGTCTATTTTCAGCGGTATATTTCATGAAACACATAAAGAAGTAATTGATGAATTATTTGGAAAACTTGCACTGGATAGTGACAATGGTACGAAAGCATTGGATGAGTTTACGGACTATAGGACTTATATGGACTATGATATCAAGATTGTTCACAGTGATGGCAGTTATTCTTATTATTCTAAGGTTTGTGAAGAAAAGAGCGGTGGAGAAACCCAGACTCCGTTTTATGTAACAGTAGCAGCTTCTTTTGTCCAGTTGTACAGCAATAATATCGGCGGAGAAGCGATTGGTCTTGTCATGTTTGATGAAGCATTTAATAATATGGATGATGAGCGTATTAGAGGAGTGCTTGAGTTCCTTGGACGTTTACCATTACAGATTATTATTGCGGCACCGCCGGATAAGATTCAGTATATCGGGCCGGTAATGGAAGAAACCCTGCTTGTAATGACGGATGAGAAGGTTAATTATGTAGAGGAGTATTATAATGGTACGGTACAATAAGCGAATTTTAAATGCCCTATTAGATTCCTATGAAAACAGTTTGCTTTTTAATGGGGAGAATAAAGTGAATATTCGTATTTCATTTCCATTTTCCCCTAAGACAATTCCTGAATATTTTGACGAAAGTTCTATGGCTTATGAAGAGATTCATACCGGTATAAAAATGTTAGAGCAAAAAGGATATGTCCAGATTGTATGGAAGAAAGACAATCACATTATCCAGAAGGTGATATTAAATGAAAAAGCTATCCAAGAGATTTACTTTTATTTAGAACGCGTGCCGAAAGCTGAAAATATACGAAAAACCCTGCAATTATTGAGAAAAATCCAATGTACTCATACGACACCGATATGCAGCGCATTTTTGGAATACCTGATAAACAGAATTCTCCAGGGAAAATCGGTAAAAGAGTATATCGAGCTGAACAATTTGAAAAAGATAGAACAGTTAGTTTTCGCTATTGCATATATAGAGAATAATAAAACAGGCTGCTATATCAGAGAATTTTCAATAAAATATTTCGGGGATTCCAAGGTGTTTGAGAGTTTGCTTAGCCGGGTTGCAAAAGTAATACATAGATTCGATAAACGATTTGCAGAGATGGATATTTATGCGATACTATCAGAGTATTCTATTTATCATACGCCTAATTACGTGTATTTTAAAGGGAATGGAATTCTCCATTTTGATAAATCCTGCATAGACTTAGAGTCTCTGAAGCAGGGTATTGGCATTTCAGGGGAAGATTTATCACTTATGAAAATAGAAGAGTCTAGAAAAATTAAGAGAGTTATTACAATAGAAAATCTGACCACTTTTTTCAGATGGTCTGAAAAGGATAGCCTGATTATTTATTTAGGTGGTTATCATAATTCGGTCAGACGAGGGTTGCTTAAAGTAATTTATACGCAGATTCCGGAAGCAGAGTATTTACACTTTGGGGACATTGATGTGGGTGGATTTGAAATATATGAAGATCTTTGCAAAAAGACGGGGATTCCATTCAATCCTTATTATATGGATTTATCTACTTTAAAAAACTATGAAAGGTATGCGAAAAAACTAACTGCAAATGATAAGATACGGATTGCTTATTTGCAAGACAAGATTCAAGAGTGTGCTTATTTGGATGTGCTGAGTTATATGTTGAAAAGAAACATTAAGCTTGAGCAGGAGTGTATTGCCCCAGAGTGGACGTCTACGTAGGTCTACGACAGAGATATCACGTTATGGACAAGTTTGTGCAATATATTCTTACCGGTATTCCCATGCGGCTTGTTTATGTTCCTGTGTTGGAATTACAAGCTGTAGTTCATGTGCGGTATTTATCCAACATCTTTTTAGCATTCCATAAACAGCTAAATTAAAATACTCGCCATACAGAAATTTTTCGTCTTGTAAAATTCCCTCTAAAACAAAGCCGAGTCTCTCTGGAATAGCTCTGCTTTTAAGATTTTTATCCACACAGTGAATATAGATTCTATTAAGCGACAGTGCAGAAAAACCGTAGTGAACAAGCGCTCTCACGCAATCCGTCATAATTCCACTTCCTTGTTCATCTTGAGCCAGCCAATAGCCAATCATGCCACTATTATTTGTCTTTTTCATATCGTGTAATCCAATATTTCCAATATAGCGGTTGTTTTTAAATATGCCAAGAACAAGCTCAGTACCTGATTCACGTCCTTTTTCCCCTGATGTGATAACTCTCTTAACTACATCCGGCGAATCGGTATCGTCTACCCAAGGCAGCCATAGTCTCAAGTAATCACGATTTCTGTCTACGACTTCAAAAACTTCTCCGGCATCCTGGGGAACCCTTGTCTGCATATAAACATCTTTTCTAACATTAATTCGCATACTAATTCCTCCTATACACAAATATTAATTCGCTTCTGCGATTGACTGTTTATCATACCAGCCGAATCTCTCAATAATTTCCGTGATAATTAATTTAATTATTGTATCAAAAAAGAAAACAAATATCAATTACTAAATAAAAATCAAGCAAGGGTTTTCATGAATTTAACTTGATATTAGAAATGAAAAAATATATACTATAATTAGAATCAAATAAGTAGAAACTGTGTATATAAAGTAATAGGGAGGAAGAGTGAAAATAAATTTTTTACTCATCTTAATTGTATGTGTGCTAAAGCACACAGATGGGAGCTTAAAGATGAAGACAAAAAAAAATAATGATTTAAAAAATTCATTTCACAGAATGACCGCGCTGTTCCTTGTTGCGACATTACTGCTGTCATTTATACCAATTCAAGGGTTATTTTTGTTTGGGAACCAGACAGTGAAAGCGGCAGAGGTAATATTGTCGAACCCCGTAACGTCAGACGGAGTCACGACATGGGACTGCATCTACTTTGGAAATTACGTTCAGAGCGATGAAGACGGAGCAACCCCCGAGCCAATTAAATGGCGCGTGCTGTCAGTAAATGGAGACGACGCCTTTTTATTGGCAGATAAAAACTTAGAGAATATAGTATATAATGAATTAACGGAGACCATCACGTGGGAAACGTGTACGCTTCGCACATGGCTGAACGGGGATTTCTTTGACAGCGCCTTTTCGGATGACGAGCAATCCGCTGTTTTACAGACGATTGTTGTCAACAACAACAATCCGCAGTACGGAACACCCGGCGGGAATAATACTACAGATAACGTATATCTGTTATCATTAGAAGAAGCAATGAACCCTGATTATGGATTTACAAGCACAGTTGCTGCTTCAGCTACAAGAATAGCAGAAGATACGGCATATGTCAGAAAGCAAAATTCAAGTACAAACGGATATTGGTGGCTGCGTTCACCCGGCAGTACTAATATTAATGGTGTTTATGCTGCTGGTGTATATTCCACCGGCTTTATACAGATGATGGGATACTATGTTTCAACTGAAGTCATATCTATTCGGCCGGCTTTACATATCAATCTACAGTCCTCTGATCAATGGAAATATGCGGGAACGGTGGATTCTGAAGGGAATGTAACGAATCCTGAGCAGAGTATCATTGTGGGCAGTCAGAGCGGGACCGTAACATATGGTACAGGTGGCAGTGCTACATACACAGTAGAGGGAAATTACTTTTATGATTCAGCGTTCAGTCCATCTGTAGAATGGATAAATACAATTCCCGAAGGAATTACACCTGTGTTTAATGACGGCAAGACTAAACTTACGTTGAATACTTCTGCCGCAACAAATGCCGGTACTTATACATTCAAGGTTGTATCCGGTGAAACTAAATCGGCAGAAGTCGTATTGACAATCAGCAAGGCTGATGTTGCCTCCATCACTACAACAGTGGAAAATGTCACTAAGACAGCCTATGAGGCAAGAGAATCTACATCTAAGGATGCTGTTATTGCGCTTGCGAACTTACCGACTTATGTTGATGTCACTCTAAATGGAGGCGGTACTGCTACACTCCCCATAACATGGAACACAAGCACGGGATATAATGCCAAAGGTACTATCTATGCTGTAACCGGAACATTGACAGGAAATGATAATATTAATGTTGGAGACATAACCAAATCTGTAATCTTGAAAGTTACAGAAATTTACGCTTCAAACCCAGAATTTACGGAAATATCTTTATTTAAAGACACTGGTAAATCCGCCGCTTCAGCTGAAAATCTTGGTACCGATGTATTGCCAACTAGTGGTATGATTCCTATTAATATTAACGGTGGTACTATAGAAACGGTGAATTACTCGATTGTCTGGAGCGGTATTTTAGACATGACTGAAACAGGTAACAACGAAACATTTACCGGTATAATCAGTTATTCCGACGTACCAGAATGGTTAACCATGCCGGGTAGTACCACAGTAACACGAAAGGTAACGATAAAAGACAAAATACCTGTAACCATCAGCGGCGTGACAGTAAGAGGAAAGGTCTATGATGGTACGGCGGTTACAGAGATAGGAACACCTACTGCCAACGATGGGACAGCTAATGTGACAATCGGTAGCTATGATTACGAATGGCAAAAAGCGGATGGGACGCCTCTTACCGAAGCACCTAAAGATGCAGGCAGCTATAAACTGGTAGTTTCAGTACCCGACAGTGCTGCTGTTTATAGAGGCTCACAGGAGATTTACTTCACAATCAATAAAGCTGTAATTACCATAACAGCAGATAACAAGACCACTGATGCCGGCGGATTAATACCCGCATATACCTGCACCGTAACCGGTTTGGTGTCTGGTGATTCGTTGAAAACCAATCCGATATTATCCTGTACTCCGGATATGAACATGGCTGGCACATATACCATTATACCAAGTGATGCTATAGCGCCTGATGGTGGTAATTACGAGGATGCCATTACATATATAAATGGCACACTGATTGTAAAGGATACTATAAAGGTAAAAACGCCTGTCACCATCAGTGGCGTGACAGTAAGAGGAAAGGTCTATGATGGTACGGCGGTTGCAAAAAGCGGAACACCTGTAGCCAACGATGGAGCAACAAACGTGACACTCAGCAGCTATGATTACGAATGGCAAAAAGCGGATGGCACCCACCTTGCCGAAGCACCTAAAGATGCCGGCAGTTATAAGCTGGTAGTTTCGGTCTCCGACAGTGATGCAGATTATAGCGGCTCACAGGAGATTAGCTTCACAATCAATAAAGCTGTAATCACCATAACCGCAGATAATAAGACCACTGATGCCGGCGGATTAATCCCCACATATAGCTACACTGTAACCGGACTTGTGTCCGGCGAATCGTTGAGGACCAATCCGATATTATCCTGTACACCGAATATAAATATGGCTGGTACATATACCATTATCCCCAGCGGTGCCGAAGTGTTAGAAAGCGGCAATTACGAGGATACCATCACATATATAAACGGTACACTGACTATACAAGCTGTTAGTGATGACTTTATCCCAGTAATCAATATCCAAGGCGTACCTAGTACCGCTATCGTAGGAACCAGCCTGCTACTAAAAGGAACAGTCGTGCCGGAAGATGCCACCAATAAGACTATCATTTGGACTGTTAAGAGCAAAGGCAGCACAGGAGCGACGATATCGAATGGCCGGCTGAATACTACCGGCTCAGGTAACGTTGTAATCACTGCTACGGTTCGTAACGGAAAGACCAGAACAACAAGCTACACCAAAGACTTTACCATAAAAGTAAGCTACCCTATAACAAAGAGCAGTACATATACTGTCTCAGGATATAATTACAAGGTAACATCTATTACAAACAGTAAAAAAGAAGTCACCTTTGTCGGACTGACGGCTGCTAAAAAGAAAACCGCCACCACTATAAACATAAAGAATACCGTTAAAATTAAAGGTATTACACTGAATGTGACAGCAGTAGGCGCAAAAGCCCTTAAAGGGAACAACAGCGTCAAAACAATTAAGCTTGGTAACAACGTTCAGACTATTGGAAAAATGGCTTTCTACCGCTGCACGGCGTTGAAAAGCATTACCATTGGTACCGGGCTCAAGACGATTTCCAGTCATGTATTCTGTCTTGATACCAAGCTAAAGACCATCACCATCAAATCCACCAAGCTGATAAGTGTCGGTACACATACTTTTCATAAAGTCAAAGCGACTGTTAAAGTACCAGCTTCCAAGGTTGCATCTTACAAAAGGATTTTTAAGAATAAACAAGGAAGTCTTAAGATAACCAAGTAGCCGCCAGATCCGGGAAACAGATGAAAAAATGATGATGCTATAGTAGTATATGATGGAGTGACAGCTGCTGTTATGGTCACTGCAGGGATATAGGATTTAGTGATATGTGCAAAATTTTTGCATTATTTAAAATCATTAAGTCCTTCCTGCAGCCTATCAATCAATTTTGCGATAAGTATTCCATCCACATAAGAATACTTAATGGTCTTTATTATTTCGTTCAGTCTTCAATATTCTTAGCATAATTCACCTTTAATTTCATATAAAATTGTATATGTACCCGAACCGACTTTGCCTGAAAATCCATTCTTCTCTTTGCATATATGAAACTCTACTTCATTATCCTCTAATATATGAGCAGCATCAACCAGGCGAATGGTAGCCGTTGTATTGACAGGAACAGTTACCTTTAGAGTAACTGTCTGTTTATTTCTCATCCATTCTACGCTCAAATCGCCATAAACTGTCCTGTAACTTCCCCTCACGAAGGATAAATTTCCACCGATATGAGGCTGAATTATAGCATGCCTATACCCTGGATTATCTTCATCAATTTCTATTCCGGCGACTACACGGTACAACCATTCCCCAATCGCCCCATAGGAGTAATGGTTAAAGGAATTCATGTCAGGACTCCACATAGAACCATCCGGTTTTAGACCATCCCAATGTTCCCATATCGTTGTGGCACCCATCTTTACCTGATAAATCCAGGATGGGAAATCATCTTTTAGAAGCAATTCGTAAGCCTCCTTCGGATGACCATTTTGACTTAATACATGGCAGAAATAAGGTGTTCCGACAAACCCTGTAACAAGATGCCCCTGTTCCTTCTCTAAGAGTGAAAGTAATGTATGAATCGTTCGCTCTTTATATTCTTTCGGAGCAAGATTAAAATGCAAAGCTAAAATGTGAGCGGTCTGAGTGTTGACCGTCATATCCCCATTTTCATTAAAAAAATGTCTCCCAAATGCCTGAACAACTTCCTCATGAAGCGTTTGATATTCATCATAATCCTTTTTATTACCTATTGCTTTTGCCATTTTTGCAAATAATCCTGATGAATAAGCAAAATATGCTGCACAAACCAGCTCATTAGGAGTTGCTCCCACATAACTTCCTTCTTCGGAATCCAGTGCTAACCAGTCGCCGTGTTGTATGTTAAATTCCCAAATACCGTCCCTGGAATGATTATGCATAAAGTTTATCCACATTTTCATACTCTCATATTGTTCTTCAATAATTTTCTTATCACCAAATGCCTGATAGAGCATCCAGGGATTAATAACTGCTGCATCAGCCCAAGCCGCTGCAGAATGAATATTTGCATCAAGTCTATCTCCGTTTTTATCGTTTAATATATCCGGAATTACATTCGGAACACCCCCGTCAGGTATCTGATCAGCTGATAGATCTTTCAGCCATTTGGAAAAGAACGTATATGTATTCATCAAAAAAGTAGCCGTTCGGCAAAATATTTGTGCATCGCCGGTCCAGCCAAGACGCTCGTCTCTTTGTGGACAGTCGGTCGGAATGTCCAGAAAATTTCCCTTCATTCCCCATGTAATATTATGCTGTAATTGATTTAAGTCTGAATTGGAGCAATAAAAATCCCCAGTAAGTTCCATATCGGAATGAACAACGCAAGCCGTAAAATCTTCTTTCTTTGGTACTCCGGGATAGTCAGCAATTTTTGCATAACGGAATCCCTGAAAAGTGTGAAATGGTTGATACCAGAAGACGTCTTGCTTCTTTAACACATTTTCAGGATGATCTTTACAAATATAAATCAGAGTTTCTTTAGCAGATCTTAGATTTTCAAAATAGGGATTTCCCATGGCATCTAGAATTTCAAAACAATTTAATTCAATTTTCCCGCCATTTACATTCGGTATGTTCATGCGTATCCAACCAGTCAGATTTTGTCCAAAATCAATAATCGTATCTCCGGAAGGTGTCCGAAAAATATCCTTTGCAGGAAGCATTTCAATAATTTTAACCGTACATCCCTCTTGCGGAAAAAGACATTTATAATCTTTATTAAGAATCTCGACATCCCGCCATCCGGCAGACGCTGACAAACAACTCTGATTAAAATTGCATTCTTTATAATATGGACTACACCAGTCAGAAAGTTCTAAACAGGCATCATAGATTTCGCCGTCATAGATTTCCGAAAATACTACCGGACTGTCATGTCCCTTACATTCCTGATTGGTTACGAAAACTTCTGTACTATTATCTTCATAACGAACATGCAGTTGTGCAAAAAAGGCAGTCTGGGTTCCGTAATGATTCCTTTTTTTGTGATAACCCATCAATCCCTTATACCAACCGGCACCAATCATGGCACCAAAGGTATTCTTTCCATCTCTTAAATAGCTTGTAATATCATGAGTCTGGTAGAGCAGCCGACTGTCGTAGGATGTCCAACCCGGAGCCAGCTCATCATTACCCACTTTCTCGCCATTGATATAGAAATGATACACGCCCAGAGCAGTAGTATATGCATAGGCTTCTTTCACTTTTTTTGCTAAAGAAAAATCTTTTCTAATATAAGTCCCTTTGGAATTATCTGCATCATCCCTTGATTCGGCAGACACGAAAGATGCCTGTATATCATCCCCGGAAATCAGACCGGTGATAAAATAACTACCAAAGCTCCAAGGACTTTCTTCCCCATACTGATCTTGAACTTTTAGACGTACAAAATATTTTCCGGCACTTTCTAAAGCAAATTCGTAATTCTTAGCAGGCAGATTCTGTATCCATATATGGGCAGATTCTTCACTATCCACCGTCCCACTGTCATATAACAGTGATTTAAATTGCGAATCATTGGAAATCTGCAGTCGGAAGGTCTTTTGCATAACATTTTTTTTGTTACTTTCTATTATCCAGCCAAATTGCGGAAATGCTGTGATTCCCATTGGCTTATCCAAATAATTCATAGTCACCTTTTTGACTTTTAGCATAAACAGATACCTCCGTTTTCTGTTTTAATCATAGTTTAGAACCTTTTAAGTTAAGATTTTTAATACCCAGAAAGTTTTTGATATTAATAACTGTTCCACCATATAAAACTGATTTAGAACCAAGCTTCGAGTTTTTGACTGAGATATACCTGTTAAATTTGCCAATCATGTTTTTTTCAATCATTTGAGATAGTTCTGGTATTCTGCGGAAAATCGGACTTGTGATAAAAATGACTTCAGGGGAAAAGTTTGTAATGATATTATTGATACAGAAACTTAGATATTCAGTCATTATAGTTAAGCATTCCACTGCCTCCGGTTCAAGTGAATGAAAGCTGTCAGCAATGTCATCCGGAGAGGAATTATTCTTACCTGTCATCGCATCATATTTTTCTAAAATTGCCTTCTCTGAGCAATATTGTTCAAGGCATCCTTTGTTACCGCAAGGACATTCTTTTCCATATGGTACTAAGATAGAATGCCCAATTTCCCCGGCTTGTCCATTATGGCCCTTATAAAGTTCATTATTTATAATTACACCGGCACCAATACCGCTATGGATACTTAAGCTGACGATATTTGAACTGTCAGATGAAAATGTGTGTTCTGCAAGAGCGGTTAAATTCGCTTCATTTTCAAGAAAAACAGGAAAATCAAATGTATCCTTTAAAATATTTAGCAAGTCTATTTGATCTAAATCATAATATGGCGTAAATACGATAGTTTCATTATCAATAATTCCATGAATCGCTATTGTCAAACCGATTATTCTATATTTTTCTGACGATACATATTCGCTATATTTTAAAACAATTTCTTTTATGAAAGACACTACATTATCTTTATTGATATATATATTTTTTTGTTTATACGCAGCAGTGATTTCTCCATTAAGATAAGTTAAGAAAGAAGAAATATAATTGTACCCAACATCTATACTCAATGAAAATCCGGATTCTTTCTTAAGCTGAAGCAGTATGGGCTTCCTGCCTCCAATATTTGAACTTTCACCTACACCGATTTCCTCAATCAAACAACATTCTAAAAGTTGTTTTGTAATTTCAGAAACGGTAGCTTTATTCAGTCCTGTAAGCTGGGCAATAGTTGCTCTTGAGATTAATTTTTCTTTAATGATATATTCTAACACTAAGGCTTTATTTTGTTCACGTATCATGTATTTATCAGTAATCATTATCAAGCTCCAATCTATGCGCTTTCGTACTTGCATAATCAAGTTAAGTTAATATTTAATATACTCTTCTTTGATAAGTCAATTTATTTTATCATATATATAGACTGAAAAAAAGTAAAATATATGAAAGGATGCGCAAGACCTTTTTTCATTCTCTATCCAATAGAAATGAATACATAAGTTCTTTTGCAGGCTTAGAAGATCCTTTATTATATCTGATTCCACTGTCATCTTCCAGTATTAACCCTATTTTTTCCATGACACGGCAGGAGCTAAGATTCCTGCTATCACAATGAGCAATTAATTTCTTCAATTTTAAGTCATTAACAGCGAATTCTTTGATAGCGGATGCAGCCTCTGCTGCATAACCATTGCCCCAGAAATCCTTATGAAGAATCCAACCCAGTTCACCTTCAACATGGCTTTCGTCTAAATAAATGGATACTGCTCCGATATGCTTAGCGTTAAGCGTAATGGCAAACTCATAAAAATCAGGATATTCTTTTTCCCATTCAGCTGCTGCATCTGATAAAAACTGCTTTGTATCTTCCATAGTTTCATTCGGCAAAAAAACCATATATTTTGCATTATTTTTATTACCAGCATACGCATGTGTTGAATACAAATCATCTGTACTGAATGGTCTTAGTAATAATCGTTTTGTTTTTAAAACTTTTAGCATAATCCACCTTTACTTTCTTTTATCTAATATATTGCATCAGCATTTTGTACCTTATAGGAAATCATTAGATTTCCAATGATTTTCATTTTATCATAGAAAGCCTAATAAGTAATCCTATATTTAGTTTACAAACTTTATTCACAGATACTTTATCCCAAATAATAGCCCATTTAATCGACGTACTTTTAAATCAGTATTTTTTATCTTATAGGAAAGTACTACATTTCGTTCCATATTAGGAATGGAATCCTATAAGATAAAAAAGCGCTCCGCTGAGGATGCGCATGACGCTTCATAAGAAGATTGTCACTAAAGTGACAGCACGTCAGCGCCAGAGTTTCGCAAGCGAAACTCTTTGTTACTTTCAAAATAAATTCATTTTATCATTTATATGGATAAATAAAATATATTTTCAAAATGAAAATGCTTGACATCCTTTATTACATCCTTTAATATAAAAATATAATTAGTTTAACGTGCTAACTAACCAATAAAGCAAGTTGAAAAGGAGAAAAAATATGGAATATTATCCAAATGTAGAAAAAGTAAAATATGAAGGAAAAGAAACTAAGAACCCATTTGCATTTAGACATTATAACCCGGAAGAAATGATCTTAGGCAAAACAATGAAGGAACATCTTCGTTTTGCCGTAGCTTATTGGCATACAATGATACAAGATGGTTCTGACCCGTTTGGTGCACCGACGAATCAGCGGACATGGATTACAGAAGATCCTATGGAAACAGCGAGAAATCGGGTTGATGCAATTTTTGAAATCATTACGAAACTGGATATTGAGTATTTTTGTTTTCATGATGTGGATATTGCACCACAAGGGGATTCTTTACAGGAATTCTTTAGTAACTTAGATGAAATCACAGATCTGATTAGTAGTAAAATGAAAGAAACCGGTGTAAAATTATTATGGAATACTGCGAATATGTTTACACACCCAAGATATGTGAATGGCGCTGCCTCTTCAAATAATGCAGAAGTCTTTGCATATGCGGCGGCACAGGTAAAAAAGGGACTCGACATCAGTAAAAAACTGGGCGGTAAAAATTATGTTTTTTGGGGAGGCCGTGAAGGTTATGAATCTCTTTTAAACACAGATATGAAGCTTGAACAGGATAATATTGCACGTCTTTTTCATATGGCAGTTGATTATGCCGCTTCCATAGACCATGAAGTACTATTTTTGTTAGAACCGAAACCAATGGAGCCAAGTTCACATCAATATGATTTTGATGCTGCCACAACGGTCGCATTTCTTCAAAAGTATAATCTGAATCAGCATTTTAAGCTGAATCTGGAAGCAAATCATGCAACGCTCGCAGGTCATACATTTAATCATGAATTGCGTGTTGCACGCTGCTATAACGCATTAGGTTCTCTGGATGCCAATCATGGAGAGTTAATGATGGGATGGGATACGGACGAGTTTCCGTACAATATCTACGAAACTACGCTTACGATGTATGAGGTACTGGAAAATGGAGGAATAGCACCGGGAGGAATTAATTTTGATGCAAAAGTCAGAAGAACCTCTTTTGAAATGGATGATCTCTTACTGGCACATATTGCCGGAATGGATGCCTTTGCCAGAGGCTTGCGCGCTGCTGCCAAAATGAAAGCAGATGGATTCTTTGATAACATTATAGATAAGCGTTATGCTAGTTATCAAGAAGGAATCGGTAAAAAGATTGTTTCCGGCTCGGAAACATTAGAAACACTGACCGATTATGCTTTAGCCCATGACCAGATTACGATGGAATCCAGTCATTTGGAATATATCAAGTCATTGATGAACGATTATCTGGTGTAGAAGAATGGAGGAATAGCATGGATTATGTTTTAGGTATCGATCTAGGTACCAGTTCTCTAAAGGGAGTACTGGTTACAAAAAGCGGAATGGTTGCAGCTCAAAAAAGCTGTGAATATCCACTTTATGCACCAAAGTCAGGATATAAGGAGCAAAATCCTGATGACTGGATTAAAGCAGCAGAGCAGGTAATACTTGAATTATTAAGTGATGTACCGGACATGAAGGAAGGATTAGCCGGAATCAGTTTTTCAGGGCAAATGCACACATTGGTTCTTTTAGATCATCATCAAAAACCCTTGCGCCCAGCAATTCTTTGGAATGATGTACGGACATCTAAAGAATGTAATGAAATCATGGCGAAATCAAAGAAAGTCATGCTTGGTAAAGCCAAGAATCGGGCATTGGAAGGATTTACATTTCCAAAACTCCTTTGGGTTAAAAGAAACGAACCGGAGATCTGGGAGAAAGCAGAATGTTTCTTAATGCCAAAGGATTACTTAAGATACTATTTAACCGGGAAACTTTGTATGGAATACTCAGATGCCGCAGGTACAGTGTTACTAGATATTGAAAAAAAAGAATGGCTATATGATGTAATTGACGATTATGGATTAAACAGAGATTTATTTCCTCAGTTAACAGCCTCCACCGATATGACTGGATTATTACGTTATGATTTAAAAAAGAAATTTGGCTTTAAGCAGGATGTAAAAGTATTTGCAGGAGGAGCAGATAATGCATGTGCAGCGTTAGGTGCAGGCATTATTAAGCCAGGGTCAGCCTTATGCAGTATCGGAACCTCCGGAGTTTTTCTGTCATATGAAAAAGCAGGTGACAAGGATTTCCAGGGAAAAGTCCATTATTTTAATCACTGTAAACCAGACAGCTGTTATGCGATGGGTGTAACTCTGGCAGCAGGGCATAGCTTAAGCTGGTTTAAAGATACATTTAATTCAGAAATGAGCTATGATAATCTTCTTTCTAAAGTGGACGATATTCCACCGGGAAGCGGAGGGCTTTTATTTACTCCATATATTGTAGGTGAGCGTACACCATATGCTGATGGGAATATCAGAGGAAGCTTCATTGGTATAGATGCCAGTCATACAATAGACCACTTTGCGAAAGCAGTCATTGAAGGAATCACATTTTCCTTGAAAGATTCTCAAGATATAATGGAAGAAACAACCGGAAATAAATTTGACAAAATAATCTCTGTAGGTGGAGGAGCAAAAAATAAAGCTTGGTTACAAATGCAAGCTGATATTTTTAATGCAAAGATAGTAACGCTTGAAAGTGAGCAAGGACCAGCCATGGGTGCGGTAATGATTGCAGCATACGGATGTGGATGGTTTGAGACATTAGAAGAATGTTGTGACGCGTTTGTAAGTTATAAAGATGAGTATGTACCTAGAACGGATTATGTGGAAAAATATCAAAAAATCTACCAAATCTATCAGAAAGTATATGGAAGTACCAAAGAGATATCTAATCACTTGTTAAGTGTGCGTGTTTAACGGGAACTGTTTAACGGGAACCGTTTAATGGGAACCGGGTCACGGCTGGTCGTGACCCGGTTCCCATTAATTCCAATACCCTCTTTACTAATCTTTAAAAATTCGGCTTACAAAATTATATAGTCCGTTTTTCCAAACAGTAAAATCATGGCCACCGGTCGTTGTATACCAAATATGATCTACATTATTATTAGTCAATGTATTATGATAATATGATGGAACAGTTCCTATAGTAGCATCAGACTGACCATTACAAATCAATATTAATTTCGGTATTGTATCGCCTTCAGTTATAGTGAATTCATCTTCTTGAAACTGCCCTGCATAATCTAAGCTTGTATCAGGCAACAAACCCGGTGCAGGAGAAAATGCTCCTATGTATGAAAATGTATCTAACATAGAAAATCCGATGAAAAGTGCTTCGCGTCCTCCCATAGAAAGTCCGGCAATAGCTGTATCCTCCCATTTAGTAGATACTGAGTAATTTTCTTCAATAAATGGCATTAGGTCAACTTTTAAATCATTAATAAAATTGTCGAATGCGTCAATATTTTCCTGACTCAATATATTAGAAGGTGTACCATCGTTAGCCATTGCACGGACATTTGGCATAACAACAATCATTTCTTTTGCTTCTCCCGAAGCAATTAGATTTCCAATGATATTTTGAGGGCTGCCCCCCAGCCATTCTGTATGAGTACCGCCTATTCCATGTAATAAGTATAATATGGGATATTCCTTTTCTTCTGAATAACCTGCAGGTGTTAAGACATAACATTTTCTAACGTTGCCGGTGGTAGTTGAATTATATTCAACCTCTTCCAATTTTCCGTAATCCACATCAGATTTTTTTGTTGCAAAATCAGTTGGTGTAGTATAATTTTCCACAACTTCTTCCTCCGTTTCTGTTTCTGTTTCTTTCTCAGTCGTAGTTTCGACAGAAGGTTCTTTTGTATCATCTGTCGACTCTCCACAAGCGGATAATGATATAGATACAAATAGTACCATAATACATAATATTGAAACAATATTTTTACCAGTCTTTAGTTTCATAACACACCCTCCTTTTTCCAATCGGCATTTAGTTATACATCTAATTAGAAATCTAACTAAAGTATATAATAATATATACTTATTGTCAATAATACTTTATATTGACGTGTTCTTTATAGATATAGTAAAATAAATATATTCAAATTAGATATCTAAAAAGAAAGCGGGTACGAAATGGCTATAAACAGATTTCATCAATTAATGATAAGAATTTATAATCTGCATAAGAAAAAGAGTCAAAAGCAGTTCTGTATATTGGGATTATCACAGGGACAGCCCAAAATTATTGACTCATTACGAAGTATGAATGGGTGTGCCCAAAAGGATTTGGCACAGGCATGTGAGATAGAGCCGGCTACGGTTACCAGTATCTTAAATAATATGGAGAAAAACGGATTAATCAACAGAATTCCGGAAGTACTTGAAAGTGGAAAGAGAATTACAAGAATCTTTCTTACTGTTAAGGGTGAAACGATTAGTCAAGATGTTGAAAATATTATAAATATGATTGAAGATGTAAGTTTAAAAGGCTTCTCTGATGATGAAAAGGCGAAGGTAATTGAGTATCTGACACGAATATATAATAATTTGAAAAGTTATGACAGTACCCTTTAGCCGGAACCGGGTCACGGCTGGCCGTGACCCGGTTCCGGCTAAACACTTCGGTTAAATCATAAGAAAGGATGGACGACAGTAGACAGATGAGTTATCAAGACAGAAACCAAGAATTTAGAAAAAAATCAGAAGAATTAGTCGAAAAAATGACCTTCCTGCATGGGAGTCAGTCCAGAAAGGGTTATAATAAACGTATTTTAAATTATAATGAGGTGGCGCAAAAGTAAATTGTCTAAGATATGCCCTATCTAACTTGCCTTTGCGACACCCCTCATTCGTTTAGCATACAGGCATTATATTTGCTGCGTTAACCCGTATGGGATTTCCTAGTGTAATACTATCGTATTCAACAACGACTTGCTGTCTAATACAAAAATGGTTAGAAAATGTATAATTGACAATTACTTCTCTTCTGTTTTCCATATCCCATACAAGTAGGGAATCAAGACTTCTTTGAAGAACAATGCCTCTGATTACAGGCAGTTCTTCCGGTTGAGTTTCCTCTGGAGGTGTAATGCCTTGTACCCTTTGAACAGAAGATGCAGAAATTTGAGGAGGTATGCTTAAAGTCATCGCTCCATTATACTCGATCATAACTTGATCGCCCGTTACAAAGTCGTCAGCATTAGGGTAAATGACTAATACTTCTTCACCATTGCTGGAATCCCTCACCAACATACTCTGAGGATCCGACCAAATTACAGTTGCAAACATTTCCATAGTATACCAATCCATATCACAAGTCACTCTGCGATATTGCCGCAAAATAATAAATTGAACTGCGTTCCCATATATATCACAATCTCAGCTTGTGATATTTGTCTATGCAATCAAAAGCATTAGCCATAAGAGCGGGTGAAACTCTGTTTCACACTTGTTCAAATAGGTTGAAAGAATTTGTATGCGGCATCCTTTCAATATTAATATTTTCTTTCAGCCATTTCTCATAGATTTTCTATCTATTTATAATATGTAAGGGAATGGTTTAGGTTCAAAGTATCCTCCTGAATTAGCTGTCGGTATTCATAATTTCAAGTAATATCTGATATATAATCTTGACTTATTGAGCAATTATTAGTATATTAGAAACAGAATCAAAGGTGATTGCAAGCAGAAGCTTGTAGTCGCCTTTTTGTCTTATTGGAATCAATTAACAGGAGGATCAATATGAAAATCACACCGAAAGAGCAAGAAAAACTAATGTTATTTCTGGCAGGAGAGTTAGCAGCCAAGAGAAAAAATAGAGGAATCAAGTTAAATTATATCGAATCAGTGGCATATATAAGTGCAAACCTGTTAGAACTTGCCAGAGATGGAAAAGATGTAGTAGAACTTATGGATCTGGGGACAAAGCTTCTACATGCGGATGATGTAATGGAGGGTGTTCCGGATATGGTGGAGGAAGTTCAAGTCGAAGGTACATTTCCGGATGGAACCAAATTAGTAACTGTTCATCACCCAATCAGACCCAATGGCCTGTCAAAAACTGTGGCGGGAGAATCCATACCTTTAGACCGTGAGATAGAGTTAAATGCAGGAAAAGATACAATTGAAGTTATAGTAGCAAATCTGGGAGACAGACCGATACAGGTGGGTTCTCATTATCACTTCTTCGAGGTAAACAAACTATTGGAGTTCGACAGAGAAAGGTCCTTCGGGTACCGTCTGGATATCCCCTCAGGAACATCTGTCAGATTTGAACCCGGTGAGGAGAAGTCGGTACAATTAGTAGAGTTGGGTGGAAATAAAACTGTTTACGGATTAAACGACCTGACTTGTGGTGAAGCAGTGACTGAAAATGTATCAAAAGCAATGAAAATAGCCAAAGAAAAGGGAATAATCGATTAGGAGGAATCTAAAATGAGCTATCAAATATCAGGTGAAAAATATAATATGATGTATGGCCCTACCGTTGGAGATCGAGTAAGGCTCGCCAATACCAATCTAATTGTAGAAGTGGAAAAGGATTATGCCTTTTATGGAGATGAAATCAAATTCGGAGGCGGAAAGACAATCCGAGACGGTATGGGGCAGTCAGTAAAAGCTACCAGTCAGGATGGTGCATTGGACTTAGTGATTACCAATGCCCTAATTATTGATTATACAGGGATTATAAAGGCGGATATCGGAATAAAAGAAGGTAGAATTGTCGGTATTGGAAAAGCCGGGAATCCAGATATTATGGACGGCATTACACCGGGAATGACAGTATCGGCATCCACAGAAGCACTTGCCGGTGAGGGTATGATTGTGACTGCCGGAGGTATCGACACGCATATTCATTTTATCTGTCCCCAACAGATAGACTGTGCATTATACAGTGGTGTTACAACAATGATCGGGGGCGGTACCGGTCCTGCGGACGGAACCAATGCCACAACCTGTACACCCGGACCATGGAATTTGTCGATGATGCTGAAAGCGGCAGAAGAATATCCGATTAATTTAGGATTTCTTGGGAAAGGAAACTGCTCCGATGAAGCAGCTTTGATTGAACAGATCAAAGCCGGCGCTATGGGGCTAAAGCTTCATGAAGACTGGGGCTCTACGCCGGCGGCTATCGACCACTGTTTAGAGGTAGCAGACCAGTATGATATTCAAGTAGCCATCCATACAGATACCCTAAATGAGGGAGGATGTGTAGAAGATACCTTGAAAGCATTTAACGGCAGGACAATTCATACGTATCATACAGAAGGAGCAGGAGGCGGGCATGCGCCGGATATTATCAAAGCTGCATCAGCACCAAATGTATTGCCGTCTTCTACAAATCCGACGATGCCATTTACCGTAAATACTATAGATGAGCATTTGGATATGTTAATGGTATGTCATCATCTGGATAATAAAATCCCGGAAGATGTTGCATTTGCAGACTCCAGAATCCGGCCAGAGACGATTGCGGCAGAAGATGTACTTCATGATATGGGCGTATTTAGTATGATGAGCTCAGATTCTCAGGCAATGGGAAGGATTGGAGAAGTCATTACCCGGACATGGCAGACCGCTCATAAGATGAAAGAAGAGCGGGGCCCTTTAGCAGGAGAGTCGCAAGAATCTGACAATTTGAGAGTGAAACGCTATATTGCAAAGTATACAATCAATCCGGCAATTACCCATGGAATCTCAAAACATGTAGGTTCTATAGAGACAGGAAAACTGGCGGACTTAGTATTATGGAAGCCGGCATTCTTTGGAATAAAGCCAGACATCATCATAAAAGGCGGAATGATTGTTGCAGCCAAGATGGGGGATGCGAATGCCTCCATTCCGACAACAGAGCCAATCTTATATCAGAAAATGTTTGGTGCCCATGGGAGGGCTAAATATGATACCTGCATGACATTCGTATCAAAAATATCATTAAAAGAAGGGATAAAAGAAAAGCTTGGGTTAAAAAAGATTGTGGCAGCCGTGGAGAATTGCCGTAATATTACGAAGAAAGATATGATATTTAATAATGTCATGCCAAACATAGAAGTCGATCCTGAAACATATAAGGTAACAGCAGATGGCGTAAATATTACCTCTAAACCGGCAAAAGAATTACCGTTGACCCAGTTATATAATTTATTCTAAGAAGGAGTGGCATTATGATAGTAGAGAAGATTCTGGGAACTTTAAATGAAGAACAATTCAAGAATATGATTGTCGACTATGTGGATATTGAGTGGCATGAGGCATTCAAAAAGTTACATAAAAAGACGAGCACGGCAGGCAGAGAAATTGGAATTAGATTAGGCAATGAGATTTTAACAAAAGGATTCAATCAAAATGATGTGTTGGCGACAGAAGGGAATACAGTAATTGCAGTTAACATACCACCATGTGAGGCAATTGTTGTAACCGGGGAGGATCATCACGGGCATATGCTCATAAAGGCAGTATATGAGATCGGAAACAGACATGCATCTGCGTTCTGGGGTGATAATTATAGTCAGATCATTACCCCATATACAAAGCCATTGTATGAGCAGCTTCAAAAAATACACGGAGTCGTAGTTGAAGTAAGAGAGGTAAAGATTAATTTTAATCATAGTATTTCCTCCAGCATCAACAGTCATACCCATGATTGATACGAGGTATATACTGCTTCAAATAAATGATTCCCTCTTTCCAATCGGTGGTTACTCCCATTCCTATGGATTAGAAACATATATCCAGAAGGGTTTAGTGAAAAATGAGCAGCAGGCGGCAGAGTATATAGATAAAAACCTAAGATATAACTTATGCTATAACGAGTTGTTAGCCGTCAAACTGGCTTATGAGTATGGGAAATCAGGAAATATTGACCGTTTGAAGCAGTTAGAGATGATCATAGATGCAACAAAAACACCGGCAGAAATCAGGACAGCCAGCTATAAGCTGGGTTCAAGATTTATAAAAAGTATAAGACAGATGAATGTGAAAATGGGTAATAGATTGTACTTTGATTATATACAGACCAGTCCGGAAAGTAAAAAACACTATACGGTGATTTATGGATTATTTTGTGCTTGTATGGGGATTTCATATATTGATATGACAGAAACTTTTATTTATGCACAGACATCAGCAATGGTAACAAATTGTGTTAAAATAGTTCCGCTAAGTCAAAGCGCAGGACAGAAAATATTATATCAATGTCATCCTGTATTTAGCGATGTCTTAGAACAGCTTGGAATATTGACAATAGAAGACTATGGATTATCTACACCTGGTTTTGACATTCGCTGTATGCAGCATGAAGCATTATATTCAAGAATTTATATGTCATAAATATTATTCTATAATATATAGGTAATTATGAGAGTGATGAGAAATATAGAACAATATCTGTTTTACCAATTCACCTCAGTATTTAGTTAATTAATCATTTAGAAAGAATGGAGTGAGAATATGTCTTATGTTAAAATCGGGGTAGCCGGCCCTGTTGGCTCCGGAAAGACAGCCCTTATTGAAATATTAATCCGGACACTGGCGAAGGAATACAGTATTGGTGTGATTACCAATGATATTTATACAAAGGAAGACGCAGAGTTTTTATGTATCAATTCGATTTTGCCAAAAGAGCGGATTATTGGTGTAGAAACCGGTGGGTGCCCGCATACTGCCATACGAGAGGATGCTTCCATGAATTTAGAAGCAGTAGACGAATTGATAGAACGGTTTCCGGATATTGAACTTTTATTTATTGAAAGCGGAGGGGATAATTTATCAGCTACATTTAGTCCGGAATTGGTAGACGCAACAATATTTGTCATTGATGTTGCGGAGGGAGATAAGATTCCAAGAAAGGGCGGACCGGGAATTACAAGATCTGATTTACTGGTGATTAATAAAATCGATCTGGCGCCATATGTGGGTGCCAGTCTGGAAATAATGGAACGGGATTCAGTGAAGATGCGGGGAAACAGACCATTTGTATTTACCAATATCCGTGGAAATGAAGGAATCGATCAAGTATTAGCCTGGATTAAGCAGAATGTATTATTAGAGTGTCTGTAGATTTGTGTATATATCAAAAATTGAGAATGGCAGATGGATATGGAAAATAAATTTGGAAGAACAACAGAACTAAAAATAGTAGCCAATGTGGTGCAGGGTAGAACGATATTAGAGGAAAGCTTCTTTACCGCACCGCTAAAGATCATGAATCCATTTTATAGAAACAACAAAATCATGCAGGTAATGCAGTTAAGCGCATCAGCGGCACTGATGGCAGGAGATATGCAGAAAATTTTTATCGAAGCTAAAGAGGGAAGCTGTCTGGAATTTACTTCTCAGTCTTATGAGAAAATACATCGGATGGAAGATGGAGAGGCTAGGAGAGATACCCGGATTATTGTGGGGAAAGCAGCATTTTTAAGTTATAATCCGCTTCCGGTCATTCCCTTTAAGGGATCAGCCTTTCAGAGTAGTACAGAGGTTGTGCTGGAGGATAAAAACTCCAGATTTATCATGTGCGATATCATATCCTGTGGCAGATATGCCAGAGGAGAGCGATTTCAATATAGATATTATAAATCCTTGATAAATATTTATGTAAACCAGAAATTGATTTACAGGGATAACACAAATTTTATTCCTGATTTGTTTGATTTAGAGCAGATCGGTCTGTTTGAAGGATATAGTCATGTGGCAAATATGGTGATTTGTAATCTAAATTTAAGCGATGATTTTATGGAAAAAATAAGAATACAGTTGGAGGATATTCCTAAAGTATCAGGTGGTATCACCAGATTAGAGAGTGGTGATATATTGATTAAAGTATTTGGAAATAATGCTCAGATATTAGAAGAGATTTGTTGTAAAATTACAAGAGAACACATAGAAGAGATTTAAAAAGGAGGAATGATTATGCATATGGCAAGCGCCCTAGTGGCTCCAATTGTTGCAGGTACTATGTATGGTTCATCTGCAATGGCCGGAATGAATGCAGTAAGAAAAATCAATAGGAAAGAGGATCTAAAGCAGAAAGCTCCAATGATTGCCTTGGCGGGAGCATTCGTATTTGCTGGACAGATGGTGAATTTCGCGATACCGGGAACGGGTTCTAGCGGTCATTTAATAGGAGGGATGCTATTAGCATCCTTACTGGGACCGCATATATCGTATATCGTGATGGCAGTAATTTTATCCATTCAATGTTTGCTATTTGGAGATGGGGGATTAATGGCATTAGGATGTAATATATGGAATATGGCGTTTTTATCCTGTTATATCGGATACTATATGGTATATAGACCTATTATGAATAAGAAACTATCTACAGGCAGATTATTTGGAGCTTCTATGATTGGAAGTATTGTCACATTACAGATAGGATCCTTATGTGTAGCCTTAGAATCTATGCTGTCAGGAATTACACAGCTCAACTTTAATACGTTCCTACAAGCCATGCAGCCGATTCATCTGGCAATTGGAGCCATGGAAGGGGTTATAACATTTGCAGTTTTGTATATGGTAAAGGCAGCAGAGTTAGAGAAAATGAGTACGAAAAAAATGGCGGCCTATGTAGGAAGTATTGTATTAATTGTAGCCGGTGCCTTATCCCTTGCAGCTTCTAACCAGCCCGATGGTTTAGAATGGTCCATTAAGCAGACAACAGGCTCTAGTGAACTGAAAGGGCAAGGAAGAATTTATGAGTTAACAGAAAATATTCAGGCAAATACGGCAATTTTTACAGACTATAAGATAGCCGCCATAGATAATGAAATATTAGCTTCCAGCCTTGCAGGAATAACAGGGGCAATTGCAACCGGTGGGATATTAATCGTTACATTTTACAGGAAACAAAAAAAGCAAGTTAGTATCAAACAATCATGTATTCAAAAATGAATACAAAAATGAATTGACCTTTTACTCATTATATTGTATGATGTTAAAAAGTCAAAGGAGACAGCTGAAAAGTTGTCTCCTTTTCTGATTTTTCATAACTGGAAAAGGAGGTGGCCAGATGGCAGCAGAGATAAAAAATATTGTAACAGATGAGGTTAAACTCATATTAGAAGTAATCCGGGGCGGAGTGTCAATTACAGATGCAAAAGATAATTTTTTATATATCAACAAAAGCTGCCAGGAAATGTTTGGCGTATCATGGGATGAAGTAGTAGGGAAGAATGGAAAAGAATTAGAAAGTAAAAGAATCTTTTATCCTGAGATAAGTTCAAAGGCAATTGAAAAAAAAGAAAAAATCACAGGACGGCAATGTAATCGTTTTGGTGATGAATATCTAGTGACTGCCATTCCAGTTTATGATGAAGATAACAAAATTACACATGTGATTACTTACACAGCATGGGATGTAGTAAGTATGACTGAGCTAGAAGAAAAGTATCACGAACTAGAATTATACAATAAACGAATCAAACAAGAGGTACTTACATTAAGAAGCAGTCAGATTCATGATATTAAATACATTATTGCAAAAAATATCAAGACGAAAAGCAATATCAATATTTTAGAAAAAATGGCTGAAACAGATGTGCCAGTATTTATTTCAGGAAGACAAGGAACCGGGAAAACTTTCATGGCGAATATTTTACATCATAGGAGCTTTAGAAAAAAAGAACCGTTTATTGTTATAGATTTAAAGGTAATCCCAGAGGAATCTGTAGAAAAAGAGATATTTGGAAGTATATCAAACATAGGCGCATTAGAAATATGCAGACATGGTACATTAGTCATTAAAGATATCGAATTAATGCCGGCTGTCGTACAGGATAAATTATATTATATGTTAGAAAACAAGTGCTATTATAATTTTAATAACGAGAAAGAGGAAGCAGATATCCGTCTGGTGGTCACTTCAGAACATACTTCAATGGAACTGATCCATAGCAAGAAGGTGGTATCTAGCCTATATTACGCAATCTGTATCATGACAATTGATGTGCCGCCTCTATGTGAAAGACAAGATGATTTATACGAATATATCCTTTACTATCTCACAAAGTATAACAAGAAATATCATAAACATGCAAAACTGCATCCTAAGGCAATGGATGAACTCTTACAGTATGAATGGAATCAAAACATCAATGAAGTGAAATATGTGCTGGAAAAGCTGGTGCTCCATTCAGATAAAAAAACAATTGATGTGTATGATCTGCCAAAACAAATAACCAGAGCATCTAATGAATTTTATGAAGCAGAGATGGATTTAAAAAAGGCATTAGAATTTTACGAAGGCAGGCTGGTAAATCGGGCATATGATAAACACCGAAGTTCAACCGGTGTTGCAAGAGAGTTAAATATCAGTCAGGCAACAGCAGTTAGAAAGCTGCAAAAATACGTAGAAAATTATAATTTAAATTTGGATAGGAGGAATTCAATATGAGCAGTCATCAGCCGCCAAGTGCCTCAAGTTCCCCACGATTTTGTAATATGGGAACATTTATGAGGCTGCCAGGGGAAGAAAGTGCAAAAGGATTGGATGTAGGAATTTTAGGAGTGCCATTTGATACGGGTTCATCCTTTCGGACAGGCGCTAGATTTGGGCCGAATGGAATTCGAAAAATATCAGCTATGATCAAGCCGAACAATATTATCATGGGAGTAAATATCATGGATACCTTAAAAGCAGCAGATCTAGGTGATGTACCGATTATTCCAGGTTATATCAGAGAAAGCTACGAGGTCATAGAAGAAAGTGTGTCAGAAATATTAGGGGAAGGGGCGGTACCACTTGTATTAGGTGGTGATCATGCAATCACTTTAGGAGAACTAAGAGCCATTGTGAAAAAGCATGGCAAGGTCTCTTTGATTCACTTTGATTCTCACTTAGACCTAAATGATCGTGTGTTTGGACAGCCATATAATCATGGAACGGTGTTTAGAAGAGCCTTAGAGGAAGGATTGATCGATCCCACAACCTCAATCCAGGTTGGAATGAGAGGTTCCCTATATAATCCGAATGATTTTAAAATCGCGGCAGATTTGGGATTTGAAGTGATACCGGGATATGAATTACATAAAATGACAGCGGAGGAATTGGGGCAAAGGATCAAAGAAAGAATAGGAGATACAAAAGCATTCTTTACATTTGATATCGATTTTGTGGATCCAGCATATGCTCCGGGAACAGGAACACCAGAGGTAGGAGGTTTCACATCCTTTGAGACATTAGAATATATCCAGCAGTTAAAAGATATACATTTTGTAGGATTTGATATTGTAGAAGTTGCACCAGATTACGATAGCAGTGAGATCACAGCATATATGGCAGCAAATATCGGATTCGAATTTATGTCAATTCTGGCATATCAGAAAAGTAAATAGTAGTAATGTAGGTAAAGGCGCTTAGAACATAGATTTGTTTGATTGCGCTTTTTCTAATACAGTAACTAAAAAGATGCACAAAAGAGAGGAAAATGATTATGAAAAAAATGAAAAAGTTAATCGCATTGGCAGTAGTATTTACAGTTATAATTTCCAGTCTGACAGGCTGTGGAGATTCAAATGAGGGAGGCACTTCGGTATCTTCAGGTCCATTGACACTGGATAAAATCAAGGAGGCAGGGAAGTTGGTATCAGCCACTGAGGCGGCGAATGAACCATTTGAATTTTTAGAGAATGGAGAAATCGTCGGATATGATGTAGATATTTTAAAATACATCTGTAAGGACTTAGGAGTTGAATTAGAACTTGTAGATCTTCCTTTCCAAGGAATCTTGGCAGGATTAGAAGCGAAGAAGTACGATATGGTATCTGCTGCATTAGGTGTCACAAAGGAAAGAGCAGATAAATATGCATTGACTTACCCAATCCAGGAGGGAACAACAGTACTGATCAAGCGCAAGGGAGATGATACATTAAATAGTGTAAATGATATAGAGGGAAAAGTAGTGGCAACACAGACCGCTTCCTATAGCGAAACGGACGTAAGTACATTTAATGATTCACTAAAGGAGAACGGTGGAAACGGATATAAAGAACTAAAATTGTATGCTACTTATCCGGAAGGATATATGGAACTGAAAAATGGGAGAGTAGACGCAGTTGCTCAAAGCGTATCGATTGCTTCCGTATTAATTAAAGAAAACCCGGATGATTACGAAATTCTTGGTGAAGTTGGAACGAAATCCTACACGTCTTGGGGATTCAGAAAGGAAGATACTGAAATTTATGATTTCTTTAATCAGGAAATCCACAAGATGAAAGAGGATGGAACATTGGCAGAATTGCAAATCAAATGGTTTGGAACAACAATCGAACTGCCTGAGACAGATTATATTCCAGAATAGAAGGTAGGAGGTGTTCTTCATGCAGGACACAATAGATTTAGTATTTAGTTATATGCCAGATTTATTAAACGGCTTATACTACACCATACTGGTATCCGTAGAAGCGATTATGATAGGATTCGTCGTGGGAATGGTTCTATCTGTGCTGCGCATGGGAAAAAGTAAAATAATTAAGTGGATTATAAGCGTATATATTAGTTTTGTAAGAGGAACACCGATTATTGTCCAGATCTTCTTAATTTATTATGCATTGGCAATGATTGGCTTAGATATTCCAGCCTTTCAGTCAGGCGTAATTGCCTTAAGTCTTAACAGCGGCGGATTTATTGCAGAAATCATTAGAGGCGGTTTAAATGCAATTCCAAAGGGTCAATATGAGGCAGCTAAGGCACTTGGAATGGGAAATTTTCAGACACTAAGACGAATTATTTTCCCACAGGTACTAAGAATTACTCTACCCCAGTTTTTAAATGAATTTATAGCAGTGATTAAGGTTTCTCCCTTGTTATCTATAATAGCTGTTGTAGAATTGACAAGGGCGGCACAGAGAATTGTAAACACCACATATATATCACTACCATTTTATATTGCTATTGCAATCATGTATTTTATCTTAAATTCTATCTTAGAATATGCAGCCAAAAAAGTAGAAAAAAAGACACTTTTAGCAAAATAGGAGGGATCTTATTATGAATATGAACATTTTAGAAATATCGCTTCCTCTTTTGCTGGAAGGGTTGAAGGCAACATTGTTAATATCAGCAATGGCCATCTGTATTTCGATTTTTGTAGGAGGACTGATCGGAGGCTTATATATTTCATCTAATTGGCTGTTACATGGTATTGCATATCTATATATAAAAATATTTCGCAATACTCCTTTTATGGTTCAGGTGTATCTGGCTTATTATGGGTTGCCGGCATTGGGATTAAATGTAGATGCTTACTGGACCGGTGTAATTGTATTAGCATTATATACCGGAGCTTATGTGGCGGTTATATTGGAAAGTGGACTAAGGTCAGTAGAGAAAGGTCAGTATGAGGCGGCTGCTGCATTAAATATTCCCTATATTACAATGCTTAGAAGAATTATTCTGCCACAGATCATGGGAATTGTGATTCCGCCATTGACCAGCCAGTTTATTATGACGGTGAAAGAATCTTCTGTATTATCCATTATTACAATTGCTGAACTGACTATGATGACGAATAAGGCGATCGGAATTACATTTAGTCCATTTGAAGTATATATTTTGGCTGGTATCATGTATTGGGCAATCAATATATGTATTGAGAGAATTGCTAAGTATTTTGAAAAGAAAGCAGTCAGATATCAGGCATAGAAAGGAAGGATAAGAGATGAGTAAGGTAGAGGCAGCTATTACGGTATGCAATTTAGAGAAGAAGTTCGGAGATTTGGTAGTATTAAAAAATATTAATGTAAAAATAAAAACAGGCGAAGTCGTATGCGTAGTAGGACCAAGCGGTTCAGGTAAAAGTACTTTCCTACGCTGTATCAACTACCTGGAGAAACCTACAAATGGAGATATTGTAATTGGTGAATGGTGGCTTAGAGGAACAGAAGAAAAGAGTGGAAGTATTCATGTTGGGAATGAACAAGTGGCAAAAGAAATCAGAAAATCTGTCGGGATGGTGTTCCAATCCTTTAATCTATGGCCGCATAAGACGGTATTGGAAAATGTGATCGAAGCGCCTCTCATGGTTAAAAAAATAAAGAAAAGTGAAATTACAAAGACCGCCTGTATACTACTCGAAAAGGTAGGATTATTAGATAGAAAAGATTACTACCCGCATCAGCTGTCGGGCGGACAGCAGCAACGCGCCGCAATTGCCAGAGCATTGGCTATGCAGCCTGAAATCATGCTGTTTGATGAACCGACCTCTGCCCTGGATCCAGAACTGGTAGGCGAAGTGTTAAATGTTATGAAAGAGCTTGCCGGCGAAGGTATGACAATGGTAATCGTAACCCATGAGATGGGATTTGCAGCTGAAGTGGCAGATAACGTAATCTTTATGGAAGGTGGGTATGTGGTAGAAGAAGGATCACCTGAGGCGGTATTTAATCATCCGAAGACAGATCGGGCAAAACAGTTTTTCTCAAGTGTGTTATAGTTATAAGAAATCGGGTCTTAAGATGAAAGAAACAGAGAGTTTACTATATATATTAGAAATGATAGGGACGATTGCATTCGCCTCTTCTGGAGCAATGGTTGGAATAAGAAAGAATATGGACATATTTGGTGTGAGTGTACTTGCAATTACGACCGCAGTAGGCGGCGGAATGATACGGGATATACTTTTGGGAATTACACCGCCGGGTGTTTTTATACATAAAGTATATGTTGTTGCAGCAGTTGCTACCGCCTGTCTATTATTTATCATAGTCTATCATAGAAAAGAAATTATGGAAAGCCGATTTATCGAAAAGTATGAGAAAACTATGGTAATGCTCGATGCAGTAGGATTGGGTATCTTTACGATACTTGGAATGAATACAGCCATACAGTCAGGATTTGAGGATAATATATTTCTGGTAATGTTTGTAGGCGTAGTAACCGGTATCGGCGGTGGTATGATGAGGGATATTATGGCAGGTATGACACCATTTGTTTTTGTCAGGCATATCTATGCCTGTGCCTCTATTTTTGGTGCGGTCTGCTATATCATGACAAGGTCTCTGTTAGATCAGAGAACAGCGATCATCATTAGTGTCAGTGTAGTGGTAATTATCAGGATTCTGGCAGCTCGTTTTGAATGGAATCTGCCAAGGATAAAGTAATATTTTGGCACTTATTTTATCTTATAGGAAAGTACTACATTTCGTTCCATATTAGGAATGGAATCCTATAAGACAAAAAAGCGCTCCACTAAGGATGCGCATGATGCTTCATAAGAAGATTGTCACTAAAGTGACAGCGCGTCAGCGCCAGAGTTTCGCTTGCGAAACTCTTTGTTATTTTCTGGAATGGACGAATCATGATACTATGGTGTTGTTTTCGCATTTCATAGTTACCGTAGAGGAACAGGATACGGAGTTAAAGAAGCTGTTCCGTCAGCTCGACAATAAGAGCGGTATATTGAATTGGCTTATAGAGGGATACCGAATGCTGCGGAAAGAAGGTTTAATTCTCCCTGAAAAGGTAAAAACGCTATCAAGGAGTACAGCAAAGAGCAGGATTACATGGCTGTATTTTTCGGCGAAACCATCATACCCATGCAAAATAACCGCTTGAAAACGTCCATCTTATATAAGCTTTATCAACCGTGGGCAAAGGAAAACGGCTACAAAATCCCCACAAACCAAGAATTTGTAGGCGATTTGCGGAAACGGTTCGGGGTAAAGTCGGATTGTAGAAAAGGCAATGTTATCGTTGGCTATGATTTGAAAAAGTAAAAGAGGCTCAAAACATCTGTCAGATGTATCATACCCATCAAGCCCCAAAACCCGCATAGAATGGGGCTTATGATAGGTATGATACTTCTTTTCGGCTGGTTTGCATTTTTTCTCAGCTAATTATAACCGCAAAGAAGATGATTATTAGCAGTTCATGTAAAGCGTATCATTCCAACGGTTTATTATACGGATACCTTTATCGTTTATTTGCATAAAAGAAACACCACCGGGATGTCCTGTGTATATAAAATCTCTCATTCCAAATCCAAGCCATGCGTATTGCCAAACACTCATTGTCATTCCATGCGACGCAATTATAACATTATCTTCTTTATCCTCTGCAATCTTATCACAGCAACTTGCAACTCTGTCCCAAAAATCCCTCCATGATTCCGCCCCCGGAAATGCTCGGTAATCATATGCAGATGTGGGTGCAGCGTTTTCTTCAAACCATTTCGTAGTTTTGCCAATGGCTTCTTCGCCAGTATAATTCATTTCGCGTAAATCTTTTATTAAATTGATTTTTATTCCCATATAATTCGCCAGCGGCTCCACAGTTTGAACCGCCCGTTTTAAATCGGATGAATATATTTTCCAATTCTGTCCTTTCAATTCTTCAGATAGCTTACGACCTATGTTTTCGGCGTGTTCCATTCCCAAATTCGTCAATTCCCAATCTGTCCACCCGCCAACCATTCCACTTCCGTGGTGTGTGGATTGCGTATGTTGAATAGCAATTATTCTTTTTGCCATAATTACCCCCTTTCTTATTCGACCAATATAAAATATTTTTTTATAACAGAGATATTTTCCTGTGAAACTTCAATATGTAATAAATATTCTTCGGCACTTTTGTATTTATCTATAAGATAGTCTAAAAAGTTTTTCATGTATTCTGGTTTTGATGAAATTGATTCATCAGATAAACCGAGTTTTCGGCAAATGGTTTTAAATAGACACACGAAACCATGTAATCAGCTAAAACGTCAAGCGCGAAAACACCGCAAAGCATTAATAACAATGCCGACAATACACCAGTTCTGTCATTTCCAGCAACGCAATTATATAGTATACCGCCGCATTTAAGCCGCTCTGCGATATACTCAAATATTTGTTTTATATTTTTTGCACAATTTTCTATCATGTAAACATAAAAATGTCCTGTGATATCATTATAACTATCAAAAACGGGAATGTTAATATGCAAAATCTTATTTGAAGCAAATGTATTAACCAAATATGTAACATCATTTTTCATAAATTCGACATTAGTTCGCAAATCAATAACAGTCCTGATTCCATATGAATATAAAAGAGTTTTTGCCTATTGGTCAATTTTTGACAGAGGGCGCGAAGCCACGAAGTCGAAAAACTTTCGCTCCTGCTCGTACATATCGCCGCCTTGGAAAATACGCTCTCCAAAATGCTGATATGAGCGTTGTTTAACACGCTCCATGCGCATTTCAAAAGGCGCTGATAGATACACGGCGAGTTGATAATACTTCGGAATTATATCGCTAATTTGAGATTAACTATATCAAGACCTGCTTCTTCTTTGACTTCACGTACAGCGCAGTCATAGAAACTCTCACCGCATTCAACATGACCACCGGGAAAAGACCATCCTGGATATTTCCGCTTACGGTTTTGAACAAGAACTTCGTTCGTTTCGGTATTCTGTATCATTACGCAAGTTACCATTTCAACATTCATTTCGCTGTTCTCCATTCGTCCTGTAAAATAGCATACTGATATCTGTTACACCACCTGTTATCAAGTGCGCTGCCGCCATGTTGTGCCTTGATAAAATGGGCTTCACGTCGCATACCGATGATTTCCATGATTCGGTAAGACCCTCGGTTTTCGGCATTACATCCGGCAATTATCCTGCGAAGATTAAGAGTATCAAAACCAAGCCGCAGCATAGTTAGACCAATCTCTGTTCCGTAACCCTGTCGCCAAAACTTACGATGAAGCGTCCAACCGATTTCAGGTTCATCGGGCAGATTCATCAATGTAGCCGCGCCGATTATTGAATTGTCCGATTTCAAGACAACGGCAAACTCATAATTTGTGCAGTCCTCAGCTTCAGCGTTTGAAATTGCCCATTTTATGTAGTCGCGGACTTCGTGTTCAGTTCTTGGCTCTCCGCGCCTGTACTTCATGTTTTCCAAGTTTCCAAGCCAATCAAAGACTATTGAAAAATCGTTTTCAGTAAATTTACGATACAGCAGACGTTCCGACTCAATCTCGATAAACCTCATTTTATCTGTCTCCTTATTTCCTTTTCTTCACCCTACGCAACGGCGCTGAGTTTTCCAGCGTTTCGATTGCGCTGTCCGACAAGGAAAGCGCGTCAATCTCTACATTACGATGCTGTCGGTTATCGGTCACTCCGAACAGATAATCCATTGAAACATCATAAAACTTAGCCAGCGTAGCAACGTCCTGATACCCGACGCGAATATCCTCACTGGATTCAATACGCTGTATCGTGGTAAGCGGTATGCCGGTCGCGTCGGCCACCTCTTGCAGTTTAAGTTTTCGCTCTGCACGTAAATCGCGGAGCTTTTCTTGTAATGTGAGTTTTACTTTCATTCTCTATCGCCCTTTTCACCAGCCGGATTTATTTGACCATGTTTTTCTTCAAAATCACGGATACTCTTGTTAATCAAAAACATAATCTGTCCGCGACGTAATGAAATTTGCGAAGCGTTTCCTCGTCAATGCGAATGCTGATGTGCTTTTGCTTATTCATTATATACCAACCTCACCTAAAATGCACTAAATATATATTTATATTAAGTGATGGATGTGGTATAATTCTCAAAACGCACTAGTATTTAGTAAACTGCGTTATCGTCAAAGACCTTTCCCGCCTTTCCCGCAACTACTACGAGGCCGGAGAACTGATTAAAAGCATGTTTGTAAAAATGAATGTGCGGTTTATCAGTTTGGCAGAGGGCATAGACAGCTATAAAAACCCCGACAGCGTTTCCAGTATTCTTGTTCCGATAGCAAACGTAATGAACGACCAATATTGTTATCAGACCTCAAAGAAAATCCGGCAGGTATTTGACTACAAAAAGCGCAACGGTAAGTTTATCGGCTCCTATGCTCCCTATGGGTACATCAAAGACCCAAACGACAATCACGCCTTGCTTGTAGACCCGGGCGCCGCCGAAGTGGTAAAACAGATTTTTACCCTGTTCTTATTAAAGGGTATGACGGTTAGGGCGATTGTAAATCACTTAAACGACCACGGTATCATGTGTCCGTCCGCTCTAACAGTTTGATGGTTTTCCTAATATATAACACTCATAGGAAACAGTTCCAAGATAACCCATATGCGGATGGCATACTGACAGTACAGATAACAGGAAATGAATATTTTGCACTACCCATGATAATATTAGGAGGTTATTATGAAAAAAATTATATATATCATTATTTTATGTGCTTTATTACTTTCAGGCTGTAATGATAATAAAGGCGTAAATAATATGTCAGACAAATATAAATCAACGATTGAGAATTCTATCTCTGCTAATGAGTTGATTAGTAAAAGCATTAATATACAACAGTTTAGTGAAAACAGATTGGACTTACCTTATAATTTACAAGGAGGACTATCATTAGCCCTTATTATTGAAAATGTTAAAGATACAATAGGACTTGAATGTTTAAGAAATAATAAAAATTCAGTATATTCAGTACATAAGTATACAAATGAAAGTGGACAAAGTGGATATTGCTTTATCAGCTATGATTCGGAAGTAGTTATTGATAGTTGGTTTGTTATTATAATTCCTAAAAAATCTGATTTTTTAGGAATTATAAAAAATAAAACAACCTTAGAAGAAATCAAGCAGCTTGACCCAGCAACTATTATTTTTGAAGGTGATGAACCTATTAGTTATCATCGTTTTATTGATGGAACAATTATGGAGATTGAATATACAATTAACAAGGGTGATATGATTGTTAAAGATTATGGAGTTAATAAGGACCCTTCAAATATTGTAAAAAATTTACTATCCATTGATTTGGATTTGGTTAAATAATATTTATATATAGTTGATCCATTATTTTCGGCCAGTCTCTCGGATTTCCTTTTCATTTCGCTGTGATATCCATCATTGCCAGATAGAGTGATTTGAACAAGCTTATTGTTTAAATAGTCCGGTGAATTGTATAAGGCGATATAACTTAAAAAAATGTTTAATAACAGCAACAAACGACTATATTGCAACTTTCTAAACCGTTTACGAAATATAATTTATTCGTAGGTGGTTTTTAATTTCTAAAATTATATCTTTTTCCGATTAAGACATCTGAAATACAGGTATCTTTTCTTTATTTCAAACGGTAGTATGACTGTGCCAATTCAAAGCGAAAGTTGTAGTATAGTTGCTTTTTTGACTTTTCATTTTTATGTTCTTTAACAAATCGGGCAACATTTGAATATTTGCCCATATAACCTCTTTTTTTCGATAAATTTAAATACAGCCATAGCAGTAGCACCATAAGTATCAACTTTTTCAATAATAGGATATCAAAAAATGATACATATAAAAATGCATAAATTCCTACATTTTAACTTTGGAACTTTATTGCATTTTTATTGTACCATTTACATCAAATCACTTCTTGAACTATTTACAAGGATGAATCAGGAGTTTTTGAAAGAGGGGGAATTGTATTTACTGAAAGCACAGACAGCGGAACTGCATCATCAAGTGGAGAATTACAAAAAGCATTATCAGAAATTCGAAGATATCGTGCAAGATTTAATCCTGGAATCAGAGAAGAACCAAAACCAAAACACCAAGAAACTGGAAAGTCTGCTGACAGAAGTAATACTTTCCAATCAAACGTTAGGGGAACATACCGAGAACGTAGTCATGGGCGTAGCCGATAGGTTAAACCAATCCTGTGATAAAATCTTTGAAAATCATTGTAATCAATATTTTGCTGCATTAAATTATGAAAATCAAAATATGAAAAGTACGGTAAACAAACTTGAAGCAGCATATGCAAAATACGAACAGAAAATAGAAAAAGAATATCATAAGTTATGCCAAATCCAAAAGTTAAAATATATTGGAATTCTAATTTCTTCTATCCTATCACCTATTGCTATTCTGCTATATTTTCTTGAACTTATGGGGTTAATTCATTTATTAAAATAATCCCATATTAAGTCTCTAAAGCGTGGATGTCAGTCCACGCTTTAGAGTAGAAAATATTCATAATCATAAAATTAAGTAATTTATTCTATGGTTGTCCATTATGCTTATTAGTTATACATCAATAGACAAAAAATTATTGATTAGATTTAACACACGCCCAATTTTTAACTACATAATGTATTCCTGAAAATACCGTTGCAATAGTGGCTACATACATGAGAATTAAGCCAAATATACTTATTGAAGACCAAATCATACTTAACATAACCATGGAACAAGCAATCATTTGAAGTGCTGTCTTTACTTTACCCCATCTGTCAGCTGAAAGTGTTATCCCAGATCCCATAGCCACCACACGAAATGTAGTAATAATTAGCTCACGTGAAATGATTAAAACCGTAATGTAGGGATTTATAAATTGCAAATAACTAAAGCATACAAGTGCAGATATGGTTAACAATTTATCAGCCAAAGGGTCTAAAAATTTTCCTAATGCAGTTATCATATTGTATTTTCTTGCTATATATCCATCAAGCTTATCGGTAATTGATGCAATAATAAAAATGATAAGCGAAATTATGACTCCTGTTGGTGTTGAAATCTGTAAGAGTGTAATCATAAATATTGGTACTGCACAAATTCTTATTATAGTTACAATATTGGCTAAGTTCATAAGCTTCTCCTTTTGAAATATTCTAGTTAGATTATATAAATTTCAAATCTACACCATACAACATCGTCTAGCGTAGAAAAGAATTGTTAATCATTAAACTATGTTAGATAACCCATTATAACAGAAAAAACATTTCTTGACCATAAATAATTACGTTTTCTTCAATTCTCTTCAATTATACTTTTGGCTTTTTAAATTTATAATTATGTCAATTAAATTGAATATTCGATATGGAAAGTGTACAAGGCTAATTGAAGCACATTTTAATTGATAAACTTGCTGACCATCTTTTTATATTTTAAATATTAAACGAAAAAGCTCAAAACATTAGATATGTTCAAGCTTTTTTCTTGATGTACTTTAGAGATTATATTACCATGTTAGACATTCAATGTCCTTTGGCATATAGCATATTTGTAAATTTTAGTATCCATAATTTAATACTTATAGGTTACTTGTTAGTGATGTTATGTCTCGTAGTACATACTCAAAGATAGAATTGGGCATTCGTAATATTCGTATAAGTGATTTTCTCGCTTTGAAAGTAATCTATGATGTAGATTATTCTGAATTTTTTGAGGGTTTACTGCCTAATGATAGTACTGATATTTAGGTTTTTGATTAATTAGCCATTTAGTCGCAATCTACATACTTAAATTTCAGTGGACTTGAATTAAATTCAATAACAAACGAATAAGAGAAAGATTATTCCCATTATGAAATAGCCTTCCTCTTATTTTTTTCCTATCTTATCCGTATTCTTTCCTGTTTTTATACTCTTTCCAATTACACCATAAATCTGTGAAATATAATTACGCACTATCTGTATATCCGGATGATTCACCGGAAATACATTCAGCAATACCTTTTCCGCTTCTGAAAAATAGTTTAATGCTTTGTCAAAATCCCGTATGGCTGCATAAAGCGTACCAATCTGCCTTAAAATTATGCCGTAGTCACTGTTATCCGTTCCCCAATAATCCGAAATCAGTTTTTTTGACGCTTCAAAATAATACAGTGCCTTTTCCGGTATGTTTTGTTCCAACAGCAGACTGCCGTAATTGGACAACTGCGGAATGATATCATGACATTCCATCAAATCTTAATCCTTTAATACTTCAACCGCCCTTTTCATATGCCATTCCGCATCCAATAATTTCTTTTTCTGCATATAATACATGCCTATATTAGAGTAAAGATTGGAATGGAGATGTGCTTTCCTCTGGCAACGTATTAAAATTATCCATAACAATCAGACTGTTTTCATCCAATCCCTGCAAAATATGATAATGCGTATCAAATAACTGTTTTTCCGGTAATGCATAATCTTATCTCTTTAAATACATATGGAAAATCGTATATTCCAAAGTGTTTTCATAGGTCAGATAAATAATATTGGAATATTCCGGTCTGTATTTACGGGCATACTGCCTTACAAGCTCACTTTTCCCAATTCCTGCAATCCCTGTAACAAATACGGTCTTATTTTTCTGTAGATTAGTATGTAGTTCTTTCAATTCTTCATTACGCCCAAGAAACAGAGAAAGGGAAATAATCCAACCACCTTATAAAAGATGATAATTGGATTATAGATGACGATATGAAAACCATACTAATAAACATTATTGGTGCATTTATATGTTTTATTATTTTTTCAATACATCCTTTTTTAAATTGGCTTGTTGATAAAAGTGTATTCATTATGCCATGGTGGGCATGGGGTGGGGTAGGTATTATTTTATTTGAATTAGTTTTTATTATTTTAGTATTTCGAAGTTAGATAATAGCGACTCTGTCCATAGTTTTGTGTGAAGTAGGTAGACATAAGTTCTGCAAGTTTCGTACAATACAAGTATAAAGGAAATACCAAATTAATATGGTAACCTTTATACTTATTTTTAGATATCATCCATTATATAACTTATAACTAAGCGCAAAGCAACTCGATATCCAATGCATTTAGAGATTCCTTTTCTAGTAAAGCAGATGCAATATTATGTAAGGATATTAGATTCTCTTCCAGTTCCAGCTTTGTTTCTATATATAAATCATTTAATCTGTTTCGGCATAGTTCCGCCAATTCAGCAGCAGCGGGAGCATTCATAACATTACTGTTAAACATCCCGAATGTTTCTTCCATTCCATATTTATTAATATAGTCCATAATCAGTCCAGAAGCCTTTTCAATATCGTTACTTGCTCCGGTGGTGATTTCATCTGATCCAAAAATCAATTCTTCACTGGCTCTGCCGGCTAACAATACTTTTATATTGGCAAGCATCTTTCGCTTTGTCATATACAAGGTATCCTTTGGAATACTGAGAGAAAAGCCGCCTGCACCCTGAACACTTGGAATAATCGTAACCTTAGAAATATAGGAATCCGGTAACAATCGCTTTGTAATCAGCGCATGTCCGGCTTCATGGTATGCGGTAATTTTTCGGTCTGCTTGTGTAATGTAACTGGTATCGGATTTTTCGGCACCTGCAATTACGGTATAAAAGGCTTTATCGATATGGTTTGGATCAATAAAACATTTGTTGTCATTTGCAGCAAAAATGGCAGCTTCATTTAATAAGTTTTCTAACATTGCGCCACTGAAAGAAACTGTAGATTTTGCCAGCTCCTCTAAGCTTACAGTATCCGCTATCGGTTTTGTACCTGAGTGGAGTTCTAAAATTTTCTTTCGTGCATTGACATCGGGCAAACCAATTTCAACCAGCCGGTCAAACCGACCCGGTCTGGTCAGTGCTTCATCAAGCGTATCCAGACGGTTTGTTGCCGCGATTACAATGATTCCTTCCCGGTCATGAAATCCGGACATTTCTGTTAACAGCGCATTTAATGTTTGATCTCGTTCGTCATTACTTGAGTTTGGCTGTTTGCCGCGCTTCTTTCCGATCGCATCTATTTCATCTATAAAAATAACAGCCTTTTCAGCTTTTTTAGCCTTCTTAAAAAGATCCCGGATTCGGCTGGCACCAACCCCTACATACATTTGAATAAAATCAGAACCGCTCATCGGATAAAATGGTACGCCTGCTTCGCCGGCAATCGCTTTTGCCATCAGCGTTTTGCCTGTACCGGGAGGGCCATAGAAAAGTATACCGCGGGGCATTTTGGCACCCAGTCCGGCGTATTTTTCAGGATTTTTAATAAACTGGATAACATCATCTACCATAGCCTTTGCTTCAATGTTCCCGGCAACGTCTTTTAACATAAAGGCAATTGCATCTTCATTCTTATTCGCATTCCTGACCAGACTGCTGCCAGAACGCTTTATCCTAAAAAATGCGATTCCCCCAATGACTCCGACAAGTAACAGGATTTGTGCAGCAGGAGAACCACTGCTGGTATCCTTATATGATACCTCCACATTATAGGTCATCAGAAATTCCATAAAATTGTCTGACTTTGGGTTTGGTATCTTATATTTAGTGTTCTGACCGGTTAAAGTTATCTGAAAAAAGTTCTCATTCTCACCAAATATAACCTCGTTCACCTCTCCTGCCTGAACCAGAGTAATGAACTCATTATAGGTCATTTTATCATCTTGTCTGTTATAATAGTATAGCCCTGCTGATATAACCAATATCAAGCAAAGCAGTATTCCAATCAATTTTAAATTAGCTTTTTTCATACTGACTCCCATCTATTTCCTGCTGATTCCCCATTGTTTCACAACTTAATTTTAACAGTTCTGGTAACGAAATTCTATTTAAAATTAATGGTAATATCCATGGCAATGATTGGGTGGGGGAGGGGTTGGGTAAATTATATCATTCTTTGGATTGCTTGTAGAAAAAGCTTAGAGAATCGTCTATAATAAATAGAAGAAAAGTTTGATAAAGATATAGAAAGACAAGGTTATTAAATCATGGACATAAATAGTTTGATCAATCTACAAGGAACATTATTTTTATTAATAGCAATCGGTGTTGTATTAAGGAGAAAAAATATTTTACCGGAGCAGGGAACAGCAATATTAACAGATTTAGTTATATATTTGATTCTTCCATGCAATATAATCCATTCATTTCAAATGGACTTTAGTATATCAATTTTAAAAAGTTGTGGCGTAATTTTACTCATTTCTATCATTATACAATTTGGATGCTTAATATTGGGAAAGCTACTATATAATAGATATTCCAAACCAATGAAGAAGGTGCTGCAATATGGAACGATTTGTTCAAATGCCGGATTTATGGGAAACCCTATTGCAGAAAGCATTTATGGAACGCAGGGCTTGATGTATGCGTCTATATTTTTAGTGCCGCAAAGAATCGTGATGTGGTCAGCAGGAGTCTCCTATTTTACAGAAAGCCCGGATAGAAAGACAGTATTAAGAAAGGTGTTGACACATCCCTGTATCGTGGCAGTGTACATCGGATTGATACTGATGATTTTTCAAGTAAAGCTACCACTATTTTTAAGTGGTACGATTCAAACTGTGGGGTCATGTACAACAACTTTATCGATGGTTTTGATTGGTACAATACTGGCAGAGGTAGATATCAGAACGATTTTAAGTAGAACGTTGATTTTCTATACACTTATCCGGTTAGTGTTGATTCCGCTGGCGGTATTAATCGGATCCCGCTTGTTTGGAGTAAATTTATTGTTGTCCGGCGTTTCTGTTTTGCTGGCGGGAATGCCCGCAGGAAGTACAACTGCGATACTGTCAAAAAAATATGATGGGGACTATATCTTTGCGACAAAATGTGTTGTATTTACAACGATAATGTCGTTAGTCACAATACCACTCTGGTGTTTATTTCTATAAAAGGGGATGTTACAAGTTGAAAGCTGGATGCTACATAGCGTAGCCTGCATATTGCTTTGAATATAGCAGGCTACGCTATGTAGCATCCCCTTCACTTTTTCTTTTTTATCTACATCTATATTACCACAAAATCAACTTTTTTTCAAGTCTTGTATGCAAGTTATGATAGGTATATATAATATATATACGTTTAATACAAGGAGGTACGATATGGATGATCAACTGATGGAGCGCTTATTGCAGAAGCGTCAAATATCAGATTTACAAGCTGTACAGGAATGTAACTCATATACGGGGAAATTTGGGTTGGTATTAAGTGATAAGGAAGCATTAGAATTGCTCCGACGCAGAAGAGAGGTATTAAAGGAAGAGGAACGTTTCGAAATGCAAGGCGGAATCTTGCCTAAATTGATATATGAATTTTGTGATTCGCCATACATTTATCAAAATAATTATGTGGAGACAATAGACGAATTGCAGAGAATATTTTATTTGTATAAAAACGAATCTCAGGATGAGTTAAGTGATGATGAATTAATTGCATATATGAAAACATATTTTGATGAAGAATGTGGAGGTTCCTTAGATTACTTAGAAGAGACTTCACTATATGAATTATGCCAAAATAGAAGAACTGGCTATCAAAATAGAGATATGGAGGATATGCATGGGCATAAAGATGAATCAATATAATATGGAAGAGCTGATGCCATTATTAGCAAGGATGATTAGAAGATACACTAGTAATGAAAGCACATCTATACCAAATCATAAAGCCAGACAAATTCTAGGTTCAATGCTGTATTGTATGAATCTGACAGATGATACGGATAAAGAGGAACCAGACGGTACTCTTTTAGCGAATCAGATGATTATAAAAGAGATTTATGATTATGGATTTCAGAAGAAGAAAGAAAAGATTGAAAAAGCAAAGAAATTATTTATCCATATTAAAGAGAGTTTTCTTGAAATTGATAATGAATATTATAGGTCAACGATTTTAGAGGGAATGCCGGCATTTTTTGAGCACTATGATTTGGAATTTGATGCACAAAATTCAATATTGACACTTGATTATCCGCTTGTGAATCCGGTGACTAAATTATCCGGAATTGATTTAATATATCAGTATCTGCGTAGTTTCCAAGTTGAACAAGCCTTTTTAAGCTGCTTTAATACAACGACAGTAAATCAAATGTTAGCGGGATATCACACCATGTATAAAGAATTGGTAATCAATGTTTGCTCACCGGTACTGCGCTGTGTTCTTGTCTGTGAAATCATAAATGAAGATTTTTTACAATTAAAATTGAAAAAAGAATCAATCGAAGGATTTATGAAGCTGCTTCTGACGCTCTCTGAAAACGAATTGTCAGAACATTTATTGGCGGCATTAAAAAGGGTTTTAAATATTTTGAAAATTGATGTAAATTTATATTCTAATTATTTTGCAGGAGAAGTTTTGTTTTTTGCAAAGGAATTACATTTATATAGAATGGATCTGGATGCTTTAGAAAAAGTAATTCCCACCATAAAGCATAAATATTATGTGGAAAATGAATATTTTAAAGACGGAGCAGTGATGACAGATCAGTTACTTAGGAATTTGATTGAAGAGATAAGTATCTGTTCACTCCTATCGGAAAAATTAGACTTGGTTAAAGCACGAGTGACAAGCTTAAACGATTTAAGGGAAGTGTTGGATACATGTTTCTGGGGAGAGGAATACAATGCTGTCTTTGATTTATTGACTCGGAATGAGAAGGATTACCTTCTGTCTGATATAGATGAAAAAGTTGAATTTAAAACTGGATTATTGGAATGGGAAAAGGCACTCATACTTTATAAAACAACTCGAACTAGATAATCATCATTAGAAAAGAAAAAATATTTATTTTGTCTTACCTATCATGTATAATATTATTAGTATAATAAAATATTTTCTATATGGCTTTCAATTAGGCGCAGGAAAGTGAAAACATAAAATTCTTCTGTAGGTGATATGAAATGGAATCAAAAGCATACTTGCAATCAGTTATAACTAAAATTGAACAAAATATATTTGAAAAAATTAATATTGGGCAGCTTTCATCAGAGTATTTTATCTCAACACGGCAATTATATCGTGACTTTTATTGTTATACCGGTCATTCTATTAATGAATACATTCGTAAACGTCGGCTTTCAAAAGCACTTAGCCTGCTAAAACATTCGAGCATGTCACTTTCCTATATTGCTAGTGAATGTGGATATTCTTCGCAACAAGCATTCTGTAAACAAATAAAATCAACAATATTAATGACACCCGCCGAATATATAAATAGTCCAGATATATATTATTTTCCGATATGCGAAGGTAAGAAAATCAGACAAATAGTGATTCAAAATAAAATGATACCCGAGATGATTTGTTTAAAGTATTACAATTCCCAGCTGATTGGTATTGAGGATAAAGCAATTAAGTATTTACAATCTGTATTACACAATTATAACGGAACATTATTTGGAAGAAATGGACAACAGCGAGGCAGTAAATTTTGCTACGAATTATATATTGATTATAATGAAAAATATATTAATACAGTTATAAAGTGCGGATTGGAATTCTCAATAACCACTGAATACAATGGAGTTTTTGCATTTACGACAACAAAGAATAATGAACAGGAAATTAATGATACGTGGGATTACATATATGGGAATTGGCTAAAAAATAGTATGTTCGAGCTGGATAATACACCGTATTTTGAAGAATATATATTAAATGATAACATAATAAAAAAGTTAATTCTTCATCTGCCTGTCAAACGGAGAGAAAATTTTTATAAAATAAGCTTTAATAACTTTAATGAACGATTGTTTTTGATATCAAGTAAAAGGGGACTAAACGCAGAAAAAGACGCAACAAAAAAGTTGATAAATTTTGTTTCGAATTATCATCCTTATTTTTTTACAACGCAAAAAGAATTTTATATATCCATGCAGAATGGCTGGTATTTTTGCGGTATCAATTTAGATAATCCAGTAAGCGTACCAAGAAGAGGTATTAAGCATTTAAACATTCCACAGGGAACGTATGCTGTATTAGAAGGATCATGTTTCAAAAACCATGAAGAATATGAGCAAATACTTACTAATTGGCTGCAGGAAAATGGATTTGAAACCGATGGGGAACCATTTTCGATTTACGATACTTCAAGAGGAATGGATAAAAAAGAAATTATTATTAAATCTCAAATTAAGATAAAAGATGGCAGAATAATATAATACAAACACTATTGTGATAGTTATAATAGACATTATTATATAAGAAAGGATGTTGATTATGAACACAGTAAAAAAACCAAATACTAAACCTGAAAGCTACAGTCCAAGTGAAGAACCGGAGGTTGTGAGCAATGCGAAAAAATTATTTGAAAGTAAAAAATATGATGTTTATAAGGATATGCCTTATCGCTTTGATATGCTAGAACTTCCTGAAACATTGAAAATTACTGGAATTGCGAGAAAACATGACTGGTCCTTTGCAAATATCAAAGAATTTCATAAGAATTATTCTGAGGCAATGAAAGAAAAATATTTACCGTATGTTGAACTAGGTGTAACAAGTAATATAAAAAATACAGATGCCGATTATATATATGGATGCATTGTTGATTCACTTGATGATATTCCTGATGGGCTATATAGTTTTGATACGGGATTAAAAAAATTTGCAGTAATGACTTTTAGGGCGAATAACGCAGAGGAGCTTGTGGCATCTGATAAACATGGAATGTCACTAGCATATGAATATTTAGCACAGCATTGGATTCCAGAAAATAAAAATATTGTAATTGAATTAAATGATTATTTTCAATTTAAGAATGATTACAATGGTAAAACTTGTGATATGTCAATTTTTGAGGTTTATAAATGCGATATTCAAAATGAGCCGGAAATGAGTTTTTATATCCCGCTAAAATAAATGGAGGTAGTAATACTCCTTGTACTTTAGCCGAGAACAGGAGCGTTTTTATCTTATAGGAATCAATATCTTACTGGATCGAAATGTAGGACTTTCCTATAAGATAAAAAATCCCAAGGTAATCACCTTAGGATTTTTTATAGTTATAAAATATTACATAATCGAACGTTCTACATATGATGTATGCAATATCTTGTGAGCCTTATGTGAGCCCGGACTTTCTAGATAATCAGCATAAAGTTTTTTAATAGATTCATTTTCATGTGATTTTCTAATCTGGTTTGCAGCGTCACTATCATAAAGCGCTTTTGCTCTGATAGCCTTCACATCACAGTTATTACGGACATCAGCTGAAACAATCGGCTGACCGCCGCCATTTACACAGCCGCCTGGGCAACCCATAATCTCGATAAAATGATATGTCTTTTCACCGGATTGAACCATTTCAAGCAATTTCTTTGCATTCGCAAGACCGGAAGCAACCGCTACCTTGACCTCAGTTCCTGCAACATCATAGCTGGCTTCTTTGATTCCTGCTGTTCCACGCACATCATTAAAATCAAGATTTTCTAGTTCTTCACCGGATAATTTTTCTACGGCTGTACGAAGTGCAGCTTCCATAACACCGCCGGTTGCGCCAAAGATCACGCCGGCACCGGAGCCTTCACCTAATGGTGAGTCATAACTTTCATCAGGTAATGAATCAAAGTTAATGCCCGCTTTTTTAATCATTCTTGCAAGCTCTCTTGTAGTGATTACCATATCTACATCAGGATAACCGGATGCACTCTGATCTTCTCTGCCGATTTCAAACTTTTTAGCAGTACAAGGCATAGCACTTACTACAACAATATCCTTAGGATCAATGCCCATCTTCTCAGCATAATATGTTTTGGTCACTGCACCAAACATCTGTTGAGGAGATTTACATGAGGATAAATTATCAAGCATATCTGGGAAGTAATGCTCACAATACTTTACCCATCCCGGAGAACAGGAAGTAATCATAGGCAGTACTCCATTATTCTGTACTCTGTCTAAAAATTCTGTTGCCTCTTCCATAATTGTAAGATCGGCAGAGAAGTTTGTATCAAACACTTTATCAAATCCCATTCTGCGAAGTGCAGCAACCATTTTTCCTTCTACATTTGTTCCCATAGGGTAACCAAATTCTTCTCCTAATCCGGCTCTGGTAGCAGGAGCAGTCTGAACAACTACATGCTTTGTTTCATCACCAAGTACATTCCATACCTCGTTAGTAGAATCCTGTTCTGATAGTGCTCCGGTAGGACATGCTGCAATACATTGTCCGCAGGATATACAGCTTGTGTCATTTAAATCCATCTCAAATGCACAGCTGATATTTGTCTCGAAGCCTCTTTCATTTGCACCGATTACACCAACATTTTGTACCTTTTCACAGGCAGCAACACAGCGGCGGCAAAGAATGCATTTATTATTGTCTCGATACATATGCGGAGCACTATAATCGATTTCATATTCATTACGTTCTCCATCATATAAACCTTCATCTTCTACACCAAAGTCTTTTGAAAGTTTTTGTAGTTCACAATTTCCGCTTCTTACACATGAAAGACATTTTCTTTCATGGGTAGATAAAATCAATTCCAAAGTTTTTCTGCGGGAATCCAAAACTTTTTTCGTTCCGGTGTAGATTTCCATTCCTTTATTTATAGGATAAACACAGGAAGCTACAAGACTTTTTGCACCTTTTACTTCTACCATACAGATACGGCAGGCGCCGATTTCATTGATCTCTCTTAAATAACATAAAGTAGGAATATGAATACCTGCGATTCGAGCCGCTTGCAGTATCGTAGAGCCTTTTGGAGCGCTGACATTGACGCCGTTGATTTTTACATTAATATTTTCCATTTATTTTCACTCTCCTTACTTCTTACTGATAGCATTAAAGCGACATTTTTCCATACAAGCACCGCATTTGATACATTTGCTCTTGTCAATTACATGAGGATTTTTAACAGTACCGGAAATTGCTGCCGTAGGACAGACCATTGTACATGCAGTACATCCAATACATTTCTTCTTGTCTATCTCAAAGGATAGAAGACTCTTACAAACACCGGCCGGACAAGTTTTGTCGACAATATGAGCTATGTATTCTTCGCGGAAGAATTTCAATGTGGAAAGAACAGGGTTTGGAGCAGTCTGTCCCAATCCACATAGAGAATTTTCTTTGATATGGTAACATAGTTCTTCTAATTTATCCAAATCTTCCATCGTAGCATTGCCTTCTGTAATCTTTGTTAAAAGTTCGTACATACGCTTGGTACCGATACGGCATGGTGTACATTTACCACATGATTCTTCTACTGTAAATTCTAAGAAGAATTTAGCAATATCAACCATACAGTTATCTTCATCCATTACAATGAGTCCGCCTGAACCCATCATGGACCCGATTGCAATCAGATTGTCATAGTCAATCTCGATATCTAAATGCTGGGCAGGAATACATCCACCGGATGGACCACCGGTTTGAGCCGCCTTGAATTTTTTGCCATCTGGAATACCGCCGCCGATTTCTTCAACGATTTCGCGAAGGGTTGTTCCCATAGGCACTTCAACAAGACCTGTATTATTTATTTTTCCGCCAAGAGCAAATACCTTCGTACCCTTAGATTTCTCAGTACCCATGGAAGCGAACCAGTCAGCACCTTTTAATATGATTTGCGGGATATTGGCATAGGTCTCAACATTGTTAAGAATGGTTGGCTTTTGGAAAAGCCCCTTTTCAGCAGGGAATGGCGGTCTTGGTCTTGGCTCACCGCGATGTCCTTCGATAGAGGTCATCAACGCTGTTTCTTCACCACATACAAATGCACCGGCTCCAAGTCGGATATCTACATCGAATGAAAAACCGCTTTCAAATATATTATCCCCAAGAAGTCCATATTCTTTCGCCTGATTAATAGCAATTTGAAGTCTTTCCACTGCAATAGGGTATTCAGCACGAACATAAACATAACCTTGTGTGGATCCGATTGCATATCCGGCAATTGCCATAGCCTCTAACAGTGCATGGGGATCACCTTCCAAAACAGAACGGTCCATAAAAGCACCCGGATCACCTTCATCGGCATTACAGCAAACATATTTCTGGTCAGCATCCGGCACGATAGTTCTTGCCAGCTTCCATTTAAGACCGGTAGAGAAACCGCCGCCGCCACGGCCGCGAAGGCCGGATTCCATAATTGTATCAATAACATCTTCCGGCGTCATCTCTGTCAATACTTTACCTAAGGCAGCATATCCGTCATATGCGATATATTCTTCAATGTTCTCAGGGTTGATAACACCGCAATTCTTTAAAGCAACTCTTTGCTGCTTTTTATAAAAGTCGGTATCTTTTAATGATTTGATTCCATCATTTGTTACAGTCTCATCATATACAAGACGTGTAACAATTCTTCCTTTCAGAAGATGTTCGGATATAATCTCAGGAATATCTTCTTCTTTTACCATGGAATAAAATGTACCTTCAGGGTAAATGATCATAATTGGTCCTAATGCACATAATCCAAAGCATCCTGTTCTGACAACTTGAACCTCGGATTCAAGTTCTGCATTTTTAATTTCTTTTTCTAAAGCATCAATAATTAGTTGACTTCCTGAAGAAGTACAACCAGTTCCACCACAAACTAAAATGTGCGAACGATACATATTTGGGTTCCTCCTTACTTAATTGTATACTCGGAAACGACTGTACCTCTAATAAGGTGCTTATCAATCACTTCCATTGCTTTTTCAGGTGTCATTTTAACATAGGTTACCTTTTCATTGCCAGGAACCATAACTTCGACAACGGGTTCATACATACAAAGGCCAATACATCCTGTCTGGGTAACCATAACATTTTTAACGTTTTTTTCTTGAACGCCATCAGAAAAAGCTGTTAAAACAGGACGAGCTCCTGCTGCAATACCACAAGTTGCCATACCGACAACTACGCGTGTGACATCACCCTCTTCATCACGAAGTCCAACTTGTCCTTGCATTTTATCGCGAATTGCTTTTAATTCAGCTAATGATTTCATTGTAGTCCTCCTTACATATTCTTTCTATATAAATTTATAATATAACTTTTTGGTCAACATCTTCTTTATTTTCCATCAGATATTCTTTTATATATGTTGAAACCTCTGGAACATCAAAAGGAACATTTTCTAGTATTTCTCTAAGCTCGCGGGTATCCAGCGTAAATTCACGCTCATCTACTTGATATCGATATATAAAATCAATATTCATATTATAGATAATCAATGTGTGCATTGTTGCGGTAATATCTCCAAGCGGCATTCTATCAATGTGAGAAAGGATAAAGTTAGCTTTTACAATCGTGCCTTTGCCTTCGGTTGAATCTATAAAAAAGCCGCCACCGGTATTTTCGGCAGCTAATTTAAAAAATGAGATGCCTAAACCGACTTTTCTAGTGGTTCTTGTTGTGAAAAACGGATCTTCTACCTGTGAAAGCTGTTCTTTATTCATGCCACTGCCATTATCTTCAATCGTAATATCCAGCCGGTCTTTATTGGTATCCGCGAAAATACCGATTGTAATTAATGTAGCATTTGCTTTAATCGAGTTTTGTGCAACATCCAGGATATTAAGCGATAACTCGGTCATCATAGATCTTCGTATTTTTTTAGAATCTTGTCAACATCATCATTGGTCAGCCGGCCATATACTTCCTCATTGACAGTAAGAACGGGAGCAAGTCCGCAAGCACCGATACAACGGCAGGCCTCTAATGAGAATTTACCGTCAGGAGTACATTCTCCGCTCTTAATTCCAAGTTTTTTTGAGAATTTATCAAATATATCGCCTGCACCTTTTACATAACAAGCAGTTCCCATACATACAGATATTTGGTATTTTCCCTTTGGCTGCAATGAGAATTGGGAGTAAAACGTTACTACGCCGTAGACTTTTTCCAGGGGTACCTCCATCTCTGTTGCAATAATTCTCTGGACTTCAATAGGTAGATAGCCATAAATCCCTTGTGCTTCTTGAAGTACAGGCATGAGCGCACCTTTGTCGCCCTTGTGTGTTAAAATTACTTTTCTTAGCTTGGCTTCTTGTTCTTCGGTTCCGGAAAAGTTTATCGAACATACTTTACACGCCATTATTAGACCTCCTTAATTATTATTGGTTAGGTAATATCAAAAAAACAAGTGAACAGACTAATCTCCTCACTTTGTCCATTATAACACAAAATAAGAAAAATGCTATAATAATATGCACTATAAATTTCATTGTATTTTTGTGCAATTGTTACAATATAATGATACCAGGGTCAAAAGGGCATGCGTTTCATGCTTGCATGAAAAAGCATGATTTTGGGACCCGCAAAACATGAGAATGTAGCCCGAATAGGGCGGATTTCGAATGTTTTTAGGATTGCGGGAGCACAAAGTGCGTAGCAATCCGTAGGTATCAGCGGTCAAAATACCT
>Ga0153924_1000073_pt1 | contig 73706 bp, 62 predicted proteins | sample TSNJ008MetaG_FD_104709 | JGI IMG/M metagenome (GOLD analysis project Ga0153924, IMG submission 104709) | Attine ant fungus gardens microbial communities from New Jersey, USA - TSNJ008 MetaG | ecosystem: Host-associated > Fungi > Mycelium > Unclassified | place: USA: New Jersey, Wharton State... | reverse complement strand
TTATGAGGCTGCCACACTAGTTTACAATAAACCGGGACGGAGCTGGTCAGGAGGACCACAAACATCTGCCTGCAGGTTTTGAGACCGGGCATTGTGCAGACAGTCATATTCAAAACAGATTCAACTTACTATATTTCTATAATTCAGTTATGAGATTATTAGCTATTTATGTGCTTCGCGAACGCGCTGCGCTTGAACGCGCTATGCACATAAATATAACCTCATAACTGAATCTAAGAAATATAACGTAAGTCTGCATATTGTTTTGAATATGACTGTCTGCACAATGCCCGGTCTCAAAACCTGCAGGCAGATGTTTGTGGTCCTCCTGACCAGCTCCGTCCCGGTTTATTGTAAACTAGTGTGGCAGTTCCTTCTTTTCTGTTGAAAATAGATTTCCCTATTGCTTTTTCTCTATATAGATTTTATAATCATAGAGAAAGCTGAGAGAAAATATAAGAAAAACCATGTAGTGTATTGATTCTTTCAGCTATTTATCTGTAATGTTTTTTATTGCATGGGAAGGTATCGCAAGCCAACCCGCGATATGCATGGGTATAAAAGGAAGGTAGCGTATATAATATGTATAAAGGAATTATTTTTGACTTAGACGGGACCTTGCTAGATACGTTAGAATCAATTTCTTATTCAGCAAATCGAGCTTTGATAAAATGTGGATTAAAACCGCATCCGAAGGAGTGTTATAAAAATTTTGCAGGAGATGGACAAGAAAATCTGATTCTGAGGAGTTTACATGCTGCTGGAGATACCAGATTTAAGCTTTATGAAGACGTAATGAAAGAGTATCGAAGTTTATTTGTTGAGGATTGTACTTATAAAGTAAAGCCCTACGATGGAATAGTAGATTTATTGGAGAGTGCGAAAAGCCAGGGATTAAAATTGGCAGTATTATCTAATAAAGCGGATGCAAATGTCAGATATATAATTGACACAGTTTTTGGTAAAGACAAAATTGACTATGTATTAGGTGCCAAGTCCACATATGCCAGGAAACCAAGCCGTGAAGGTATAGATATTGTGCTTGATCAGCTACACTTAAAAGTAGATGAATGTATCTATGTAGGGGATACGGATACGGATATGTTAACGGGCAGGGGAGCCGGAATATTTACGATAGGAGTAACCTGGGGATTTAGAGATGAAAGGGAATTAAAAGAGGGGGGAGCGGATGTTATTGTAAGTCATCCACAGGATATTATTAAGTTTTTAAATTAGCAGAATAAAATGTGGAAAGGAATAATACAATATGATAAAACTAATAGTAAGCGATGTGGACGGAACGCTTTTGCAAAATGGGGAAATAAAGATATCTGATTCTGTTGTGGAAAGAATCAATATGCTACAGGATCAAGGAGTCACATTTGCAGTTGCAAGCGGACGCCAATATCCAAATTTAAAAAGATTATTTAAAAATGTAAATAATGATATTATATATATATGTGAGAATGGTGCATTAATTGTCTATAAAAGTAAAATACTAAGCAAAACTCCAATCAATAGAATGTTAGGTCTTGAAATTATACAGGATATCTGGAATAGAGATGGGTGTGAGATACTGCTGTCGGGGATGAATACATCCTATCTTGCGCCAAAAAAAATCAGTTATTTTGAATATATTAGAAACCATATTGGTAATAATTGCACACTAATTGAAGATATTAACGCTGTAGAAGAGGAATTGTTAAAGATTTCTGTATATAATGAAGAGGGTATTGACTTGCATAGTGACTACTTTATTCATAAGTGGAGTGAGAGAGTCAAGACAGCTGTATCTGGAAAATACTGGTTAGATTTTACAAATCGTTATGTCAATAAAGGAAATGGTATAAAAATAGCTAAAAAAATGTTAAATATAACAACGGAAGATACAATGGCCTTTGGAGATAATTATAATGATCTGGAGATGTTTGATCAAGCTTATTTCAGTTATGCAATGCAGCATGCAGATGTTAAGGTCAGGCAGGCAGCCAGGTATATAACGCCTAATGTAGAATCAATTTTAACAGATGTATTAAGAATGAGATAAAGGGAAGGAGATTAGAAAATGGATGAGTTAGATATGCTTTGTGCCGAGACATTTTTGGAAAAACAAGATAAACTATTTGATGAGCCGGTTGCCGAGACTGTGAGCCAAGCTATGGAATTCTTAGAGGACTGCTATGCACAAGTATTTGACACAGTTGATGACATTAGAGAATACTGGGAGGATAATGGAATCGATGCTGCAGGAATGGATGATGAAGCGATAGAAGACGCATTAGAAGTATTTAAGCTGCCAAACGGAAAATTTTTGTTGGTTGAAGCATAGATAACTGTCAGCATTTTTAGGTTGATAAGTGTATAAGAGTAAATGTAAAGAAGAGGATGCTGCCAAAGCTTAATTGGATAGGGCAGCATCCTCTTCTTATTATAGTAATAATTCATATCATAAACCTACCCTCAGTTGACAAAGGTACCAATAATAGTGGATAGAACAAATGCCAGTAAGTTCACACATACAATCGCAGCGCCAACCGGAATATTAATTAAATAAGAAATGACTAAACCCAAACAAAAACATATTATTGATATGATTCCCGAACAAATAACGACACCTTTAAAACTCTTAAACAATCTCATAGATGTTAAAGCAGGAAAAATAATAAGGCTGGAAATCAGCATTGCGCCCATCATGCGCATGCCAAGTACAATTGTAATAGCAGTCAAAAAAGCAATTAGTATATTATAGACAGATACCTTGACGCCGGTTGCTTTGGCAAAGCTCTCATCAAATGTTATTGCAAATATTTTATTATAGCTGAATAAAAACATGCAGATTACTATAATCGATAAGATAATGCTAAGCGCGACATCTTCAGAGTTCATTGCTAAAATACTGCCAAACATATAGCTTGATACATCAGTATTGATACCTGTAGTGAGAGAGGTAACGCTAATACCGATTGCCAGAGAAGAGGAAGAGACGACTGCGATTGCGGCATCACTTTTTATTTTACTATTTTCTGCGATTTTTAATAGAAAAAAAGCGGCAATCACTACAACGGGAATAGATATGAATAGCGGTGCGACTCCTATTGCCACAGCAACAGATAATGCGCCAAAAGATACATGGGATAGGCCATCTCCTATCATTGAATAACGTTTAAGTACCAAGCTTACACCCAGTAAAGCGGCGCATAGTGATACAAGAGTACCTACAATTAATGCCCTTGTTATAAAAGGTAAAGATAACATTTCTTTGATGATTTCAATCATGATCGCTACCTCCTAAATAAGATTTACCGGCATTACTTGTCCTGTAATCGTCAGCGGTACCATAGAATAAAGGCTTATGGCGCAGGTGTAATATATTTTTTGCATGAGTAATTATATTTTGTACATCATGTGATACCATAATAATTGCGACGCCATAGTTTTCATTCAAATCTTTTACAATTTGATATAGCTCTATCGTAGTGGAAGGATCCAATCCTGTAGTGGGTTCATCTAAGATTAATAATTTGTCAGTAGCACAAAGTGCGCGTGCAATAAGTACACGTTGTTTCTGCCCACCTGACAGGGAGCAGAACCGCTGCGTTTTAAGGGATGAAATATTTAATCTATCCAGGTTCTGTAAAGCCAGATTTTTTTCCTTGTTACTATAAAATGGCCTTATGCCCCGCCGGCTTAAACAGCCGGACAATACTACCTCAAATATGGTAGCAGGAAAATCACCGGAGGAGGGATTCTGCTGAGGAAGATACCCTATCGATTTAGCTTGTAAATCTTTATCAACTGATATAGAGCCCTTAAGAGGTTTTAAGAGTCCAAGGAATCCTTTAATCAATGTACTTTTCCCGGAACCATTATCCCCAACAATACATAAATAGTCTCCGCTATAGATAGAGAGATTTACATCAGCTACAATAATACTGTTCTCATATCCAAGAACAAGATCCTTACATTCAATCAGGGGGTTCATCAATTCAATCCTTCTTTCAAATTCTCAACATTTTGTTTCATCAGTTGCATATAAGTCACACCACTCTCAAAGTCCTCAGTCGAAATATTGTGGCAGGAGTGAAATAAAAGTGATTTGGCACCTGTCGCTTCACTGATTGCGTCGGCAATGCTATGACTGCTTAGTTCCAGATAGTATACCACTGGAATATCTTGTTCTTTCACTAAATTAATCAGGTAAGCGAGTGTTTCAACACTGGGTTCTGTATCGGTACTGCATCCGGAAAAAGCGGCACGATAATCCAAGTCATAATCATTAGTGAAATAAAGAAGTGGAAATTTATCACCTAAAACAATTATTTTCCGAGAAGCAGTTGTAACTGTATCTGTAAAATCTGCATCCAGCTCATTTAACTGCCGGATATAATTCTCAGCATTTGTACGATATACAGAACTATTGTCCGGGTCTGCTTCAGCCAAGGTTTCGGTAATTACATGAATCAGCTTAACTGCATTTTTGGGTGAAGTCCAGATATGTTCATCGTATTCGGTTTCTTCCCCGTCATCATGCGCATCCTCCTCTTCCATCCCCTCAGCCAGTTCTTCTTCTAAGAGATCAATCGAATCTAACATTGATACAGTCGTAACATTATCTGTATCAATCGAACTTAATATTTTATCGACCCAAGTCTCTAATTCACCGCCATTATAGATAAATAAATCAGATTTTTGAATGCTAATCATATCAGATGGGGTCGGTTCAAAGGAATGCGTATCTTTTCCGCTTGGAACCAGCAAGGTCAGCTCAACCCGATCACCGGCAATCTGCCTGACAAAATCATAATATGGGAATAAAGTTGTCATTACTTTTAATTTCCCTGAAGCAATGGAATCAGTACCTTGTGTTTGGCTGCTACAGCCAGCAAATGTTAACAATATCATTATTATAGAAATAATATATAGTATTTTACTTTTCATTGATTGGAAACTCCTTTTTAACAGTTATTTTATTATAAGTCGGTACATCTAAAAAATCAACAGTTGTGGAAATAAATATTATGAGGAAAATCAAAAAAATAGAATATGGCGTATTTCAAAAGTCACAAATGGGAGTGTAATAAGTGGTAGATGTGATAAAAAGACCGGCAGCCAGCTTAATAATGCTGGCTGCCTTAATTTTGTCTAGAAGATAATCCCTAATCATCACTATTTTTATGTTAAAAATCTATAATATAAAGTAATTTAAGATTTACAGTCCTGCTAGTTTATAGTAGAATAGTATTCATATGGAAAATAACAGAAAAAAAGAGATAAGGAAGTAAATTATGCTAACAAAATCCAGTAAGTCATTGAATCAAAATAATACAACAAGGGATTGGTTATCCGGCAATTTAGTGTTTTGGCTGTCATTTATAATTCCCATTTTTATAATGGGGCTTATGTACATGATGAGAGAAATCTATCCTTTCGGAGATCAAATGTATCTGCGCAGTGATATGTATCATCAATATGCGCCATTCTATCAGGATCTGGCTAATAAAATTGCGAATGGCGGCAGTCTGACTTATACTTGGAATGTAGGGATGGGCATGAACTTTACGGCACTTGCTGCCTATTATTTGGCAAGCCCGTTCAACATTATCTTAGGATGTTTTACCGGCGAGCATATTATTGAAGTGATGAGTGTACTTATTATATTGAAAATAGCACTATCCAGCCTTGCTTTTACATATTATTTGAGTAAACATTTTCATACAAAGGAATTACATATTGCGGTGTTTGGTTTATTTTATGCCACCTCCTCTTATTTCGCAGCTTTTAGCTGGAATATCATGTGGCTGGACTGTATGTTATTGCTGCCGCTCATTATATTAGGGCTAGAAAGACTGGTAAAGCAGAATAAATGTTTGTTGTATGGAGCTACACTCGGACTGGCGATTTTCTCGAATTATTATATCGCGATTATGCTGTGTATCTTTAGTGTGATATATTTTGTTTATTTAATCATTGTAGATGATAATAAAAAAGATTTAAGATACTATTTAAAAAGACTGTTTCATTTCGCAGTATTTTCGGGATTAGCCGGCGGAATGGCGGCTTGTCTGGTAATTCCGGAATATTTCGCATTGATGTTGACTGCTTCAGGAGAATTCAATTTTCCGGAGACATTGACAAATTATTTTTCGATTTTTGATATGGTATCTCGTTCACTGATGAATGTACCGGTTGCCATATTTGAGCCACATGATCCTAATCTATATTGTACGGTAGCGGTGTTCTTATTCCTTCCCTTGTATTGGATGAATAAGGAGACACCTGTCAGACAAAAAGTTGGAAAGACAGTTTTATTGGCAATCTTTTTAATCAGCTTTAACATGAATATACCAAATTATATTTGGCACGGTTTGCATTTCCCAAATAGTCTGCCATGCAGGCAATCTTTTATTTATATTTTCCTAATCCTTACAATGTCATATGAAGGGCTAAGGCATGTTAAAGAATATAGTAATAAGCAGATATTTGGCGTGTTCGGAGCAGCAGTAGCGATAATGATACTAATTGAAGAACTATATGTATCTTCAGACTTTGATTTTACTATTGTATATTTTAGTCTGGGATTTTTAGTGATGTATATGATTGTAATGTTTTCATTTAGAAATAAGAATGCCAGAAAGGTATTGACAATATATCTGCTGTTTGTGGTTGCAATTACTGAAATAATTATTAACACAAATGAAACAGCACTTAGTGTTACCAGCAGAACTTATTATGTGTCCGATAACACAGCAATAACGAAACTAATTGATAGAGCCAAAGCGCAAGAGACAAATCTTTTTTACAGAACTGAGAAATATACGAGAAGAACGAAAAATGATTCGGCATGGCACCAATATAGAGGGATGTCCACCTTTTCATCTACTGCAGTGGAAGGAATCAGTAATTTTTATAACAAGCTCGGATTACAGGAATCATACAATGCATATGCGTTCTATGGGGCAACTCCGGTTACGGCGTCATTGTTTTCTGTTAAGTATGTATTTAGTAATGATCTAAGAGCTGAATATCCGACAGAGGAATTATTCGGTACAGAGTTAACAGATGACAATAAAGAAATTCACCTGTATGAAAACAAGTACACCCTACCTATTGGTTTCATGATACCTAGTGATACAAAGGATAATTGGGATTTTGAAGCCAGTAATCCATTCTATGTACAGAACTCTTTTATAGAGTCTGCAACAGGTGTTCAGGATGTATTTATGAATGTGAATATGGTTTCATCTGGAAATAGTGTATCCATTGAACCTGAAGGCAAAGCTGATATTTACTTCTATGTCAATAATACCGATGTTGAAAAAGTCGATGTATCGGTATATAGTAAAGATGGCAGCTATGTTTCAGGTAAAGGTAGCTCTTATTCCAATCTAAATCATAATTATATCTGCCATATAGGTGTATTAGAAGAAGGTGAAACCGCTACCGTAACAATAAACGGTGATTCGGATGTTAGTGTATTGCAATTATATGCATACAGCTTCAATGCCGATAATTTTATTGAGGTATTCAATTTGTTAAACGAAGGCGGACTGACATTAACACATTTTGAAGATACGAAGTTAGAAGGTGTCGTTACTGCAAAAGAAGATGGTATGATGTACACTTCGATTTCATATGAAAAAGGATGGAAAGTGTATGTGGATGGAGAAGAAGTTAAGACAGAATGCTTAAAAGATGCGCTGCTTACTTTCCCGGTTTCGGCAGGAACCCATTCGATAAGATTTGAATATTTCCCAGAAGGACTGAAAACCGGACTTATTATTTCGGGATTGAGCTTGGGAATATTCTTGTTAATAGCTGTATTTGCATTTATTAAATATAAAAATAGTAAAAGTGACAATAAAAATTCGGCACAGGTTATTGAGAAAGATAGTGAATTTGAATGGAATGAAGATGCCATAGAAAGCGATATTACAAAGAATGACGATGTAGATGCTTATATAGATGAAGCCAAATTAGAGCGTGAGCATGTTTTCCCAGAGGAGATAGAAGAGATTAAATCAGCTGATGATCTCCTGGATGATACGGAAGAGGATCAGGTTATTGAAGATATGGCGGAATCTATTCATAACCTAATTGACAATAAGCTGTTTGCAGATGATGAGATAGAGGATGATTTGAAAGATTTATTTGAAGATTAAATAATGCATTACTTTAAGGCACATTATTAGTTGAATTCTCATAACATAATAGTGGATTATGGCATTAACTGACTATAATCTTACTAGATAAAGGAGAGAAATTATGGGAAATAATAATAGTTGCTGTGGGGGTTGGTCAAATGACCAAAAGCATAATCATGAAATTGTGGGGAGTGTAGAAATTGCTGAACCCCAGGAAGACCCTCATAACCACAGATTTGCAACAGTTTCAGGCGAAGCGATACCTTTAAGAGAAAGCCATATTCACGAAGTAAAATTTACAACAGATTTTTATGAAAATCATTTTCATGAATTTAGAGGCAAGACCGGCCCGGCAATAAAAGTTGGCGATAGACATGTACACTTTTTAGAATCAGTGACGGAAGTTTCAGATGGTCATGTTCATGATTTTAGAGTAGGTACTTTAATTGACAATCCGATTGGAGATTAATGCTTGAACTGTATGAATTTTTCATAGCAAATTGCTGACTTCCTAATAAAAAGCTCCTTTCAATAAGTATTATGCAATAATAATTCTTAGAAAAGGAGCTTTAACTATATGTGTTTATCAGATTATTTGTTTTTCTCTGCTTCAGCCATTTTCATAGCACGGACTTTTAATGGAAGACCAAATAGATTAATAAATCCTTCTGCATCATGATGGTCATATAGTTCACCGGTAGTAAAGCTTGCTAAAGACTCGCTATATAATGAATATGGAGAAGTAGTACCAGCTTTAATAATGTTCCCTTTGTAAAGTTTGAATTTAACTTCACCTGTTACATATTCTTGTGTTGACTCAATAAATGCCTGAATGGCTTCCCGTAGTGGAGTAAACCATTTTCCTTCGTATACAATCTGGGCAAACTTATTTCCCATATCTTTTTTTACGTCGTAAGTAGCACGATCCAGTACTAATTCTTCAAGCTGCTGATGTGCTTCCATAAGGATGGTTCCGCCCGGCGTTTCATATACACCGCGGGACTTCATACCAACTACGCGGTTTTCTACGATATCCACGATACCAACGCCATGTTTTCCGCCCAGTTCATTTAACTTGGATATGATTTCGGAAACTTTCATTTTAGTTCCATTAACACTTGTAGGTACACCTTTTTCAAAAGTCATTGTTACATATTCACCTTCATCAGGTGCTTTTTCAGGAGATACCCCTAATACTAATAAATGATTATAATCCGGTTCATTTGCCGGATCTTCTAATTCAAGACCTTCATGACTGATGTGCCATAAGTTACGGTCACGGCTGTAACTGGAATCTGCTGAGAATGGCAGATCGATTCCATGCTGCTGACAATATTCTATTTCATCTTCTCGAGACTGCATTGTCCAAATGTCTGTCATTCTCCATGGAGCGATGATTTTTAAGTCCGGAGCTAATGCTTTGATACCCAGCTCAAAACGTATTTGATCATTTCCTTTGCCCGTTGCTCCGTGGCAAATAGCAGTAGCGCCTTCCTTTCTAGCAATCTCAACTAACCTTTTGGCAATTCCGGGACGGGCCATAGAAGTACCTAACAGATATTTATTTTCATAGATTGCATTCGCCTGAACACAAGGCACTATGTAATCGTCACAAAATTCATCGGTAATATCTTCAATATATAACTTGGTAGCACCAGATAGTGCAGCTCTTTCTTCAAGACCGTCTAGTTCATTTCCCTGTCCGCAGTCAATACAGCAACATACGACATCGTAATCAAAGTTCTCCTTTAACCATGGAATAATAGCTGTAGTGTCAAGTCCGCCGGAATAAGCTAGAATAACTTTTTCTTTCATTATATCTTCCTCCATCTAATCATTTATTATGACAAGCTTCTTTTCATTACTTGATCATTATCACCGTGAGTATACATGATTTAAGCAAAAAATGCAATAGAATTTTATGATTTCATGCATAAATTCAAAAAAAACTTGCATAAAGATATATAAAAGTGTATAATAATGCATAAATAATTTATAAATAACTGTAGCAATAAATACGCCTGCGTATTATAATAAAATACGTGACAAAGAGACAGTGATAGAAATATTTCTATATAGTAGGGATATTAAGCAGTATTCAATAAGCAGGTTAGTTGAAGATGCATGGGCGTAAACAGAAGAAAGGATTGACTAAGATGATTAAAGTAGGAATAATTGGTTCAACAGGATATGCAGGAGTGGAGCTGGTAAGATTGATTGTACAGCATCCTCATGCAGAAGTGAAATGGTATGGATCAAGAAGTTACATAGATAAAAAATATTATGAAGTATTTCAAAATATGTTTCAAATTGTAGATGATAAATGTTTAGATGATAATATGGAGGAATTGGCAAATGCGGTAGATGTGATATTTACTGCGACCCCGCAGGGGTTATGCAGTAAATTAGTCAGTGAAGAGACACTGTCAAAAGTAAAGATTATTGACTTAAGTGCTGATTTTAGAATTAAAGATGTGGATACCTATGAAGAATGGTATGGAATCAAGCATACCAGCCCGGCATTTATAGAAGAAGCGGTGTATGGACTGTGTGAAATCAACAGAGATTTGGTGAAAAGCGCCAGGTTAATTGCAAATCCAGGTTGTTACCCAACTTGTTCAATCCTATCTGTTTATCCACTGTTAAAAGAAGGAATCATCGATAAGGATTCAATTATTATAGATGCAAAATCGGGTGTATCTGGAGCCGGACGGGGTGCAAAAGTTTCTAATTTGTATTGTGAAGTGAATGACAGTATAAAAGCATATGGTGTACTGACGCATAGGCATACTGTAGAGATTGAAGAACAATTAGGTTATGCGGCAGGTAATTCATTGAATATTATCTTTACCCCACATTTAGTACCTATGAACAGAGGTATTTTAATCACTGCCTACGCTGCTTTAAAGAAAGAAGTATCATATGAAGAAGTGAAAGCGATATATGATAGATGTTATGAGAAAGAAGTCTTTGTAAGGGTATTGGATAAAGATATTCCTCCGGAGACTCACTGGGTCAAGGGAAGTAATTATGTAGATGTTAACTTTAAGATAGACCCGAGAACCAATCGTATTATAATGATGGGCGCACTGGATAATGTAGTAAAAGGTGCAGCCGGTCAGGCGGTACAGAATATGAATCTTATGTTTGGGTTAGATGAAACAATGGGATTAATGCAGGTCCCAATGTTCCCATAGAGTTGTATCTGCACCATTTACCTATTGAATGTTAAAGCAATAGAGCAGAAAGGATAATACTATGAAAAAAATAAAAGGCGGGGTAACTGCCCCCAAAGGTTTTTTAGCAGCAGGAGTGCATGCCGGAATTAAGAACAATAAAAAGGATATGGCAGCGATTTACAGTAATGTACCCTGTGTTGCCGCCGGTACCTTTACGACCAATCAAGTGAAGGCAGCTCCTGTAATATGGGATATGGATATAATTGCGGAATCACCAAAGGCACAGCTGGTAGTAATTAACAGCGGTGTGGCAAATGCATGTACAGGTACGGTTGGTCGTGAATATTGTAAACAGATGGCTAGGAAAGCAGCCGATGCATTTGGCATAAAAGAAAATGAAGTATTAGTTGCCTCCACCGGCGTGATCGGTAAACAATTACCGATAGATACGATTATCGCCGGGATTGATTTGTTAAAAAATGAGATTAGTGAAGATTTAGAAGGCGGTCATCTGGCGGCAGAAGCCATTATGACTACGGATACTATGCCGAAAGAAGTGGCATTTGAAATATTGATAGATGGAAAGACAGTTAAAATCGGTGGTATCTGTAAAGGTTCGGGAATGATCCATCCTAATATGTGTACGATGCTTGGATTTATAACAACTGACTTAAATATCTCAAAAGAGTTATTGCAGGAGGCACTGCGTGAGGATATCAAAGACACCTATAATATGATTTCAGTAGATGGGGATACTTCAACAAATGACACCATTCTATTACTGGCAAATGGTCAGGCAGGTAATGAGAAAATTATAAGCAGGAACGAAAACTATCAATTATTTGTGAAAGCCCTACATGAATTAAATGTAATTTTATCTAAGAAAATAGCAGGTGACGGAGAAGGTGCGACAGCATTATTAGAAGTGAAAGTAATAAATGCCGATACAAAAAGCCAGGCTGCAATATTAGGTAAATCAATCGTGACTTCCAGTCTTGTAAAGGCGATGATATTCGGTCATGATGCCAACTGTGGAAGGATTCTGTGTGCCATGGGATATTCGGAAGCGAAATTTAATCCGGATATCGTAGATATTTATTTTGAGAGTAAGGCAGGAAAAATTCAAATTGTAGAAAATGGAGTACCTGCAGATTACAGCGAAGAGGATGCAACAAAGATATTATCCCAGCCCGAAGTGACGGTGATTGCAGATATCAAAATGGGGACGGCATGTGCAACTGCATGGGGATGTGATTTGACCTACGACTACGTAAAAATAAATGCAGACTATCGCTCATAGATGAAGATAGTTTAGTGTCAAATGCATAGGAGCGATAGTCTTAATATCGTTCATAAATGAGATAGTTTAGTGTCAAATGCATAGGAGCGATAGTCTTAATATCGCTCATAGATGAGATAGTTTAGTGTCAAATGCATAAGAGCGATAGTCTTAATATCGCTCATAGATGAAGATAGTAGAGCGGATTTTAATTATATGTAACGGCAAAAATGTCACTAGAAAGGAAAATAGTATGTTGTTTAAAGATAGTGAGGATAAAGACATGGAGATGGAAAAACTACTACAAAAAGCTGGTGTTTTAATCGAAGCACTACCTTATATCCAAAGATTCAACCGACGGATCATCGTGATTAAATACGGAGGAAGTGCGATGCTTGATGACGAATTGAAGAAGAATGTCATTCAGGATGTTACATTGCTGAAATTGGTTGGATTTAAACCGATTATCGTTCACGGCGGTGGCAGAGAAATCAGCAAGTGGGTCGAGTTATCAGGCATGAAACCTCAATTTGTCAATGGTCTTCGTGTGACAGACGAAGCAACTATGGAAATTGCAGAAATGGTTTTAGGAAAAGTAAATAAAAGCCTTGTTCAAATGGTGGAACAGCTTGGAGTCAGAGCCATTGGCATCAGTGGAAAAGATGGTGCATTACTAAAAGTAGATAAAAAATTTTCCAATGGTGAAGATATCGGTTTTGTCGGTGATATAAAAGAAGTTAATGCGCAGATTATATATGATCTGCTGGAAAAAGACTTCCTTCCGATTATATGCCCGATAGGTTTAGATGATAATTATGATACTTATAATATCAATGCAGATGATGCTGCCTGCGCAATTGCAAAGGCGGTGAACGCAGAGAAATTGGCATTTCTAACAGACGTAGAAGGTTTGTATAAAGATTTTAATGACAAAAGTTCGCTTATTTCAGAAATGACAGCGACAGAAGCGAAAGATTTAATGCATGGCGGAACCATTGGAGGCGGTATGCTTCCCAAACTTACAAATTGTATTGAGGCGATTGATGAAGGGGTATCGAGAGTGCATATACTGGATGGAAGGATTCCTCATTGCGTACTTTTGGAGATATTTACAAATAAAGGTATCGGTACTGCTATTTTGGAAGACAACCAGCAGAAATTCTACCGGGGAACACAGGACGATTTTTAGAGAGGGTGCACAAAGCGCGCGATATGGAGGATTAATATGATGAATGACCAACAATATATGGAAGCGGCAGAGAAAAACTTATTACACACTTATAACCGGTTTAAAATAGTTTTGGACAAAGGTGATGGCGTATATTTATATGATGTCAATGGAAAAAAATATCTTGACTTTGCGGCAGGCATTGCGGTATTTGCATTAGGATATAACAATGAAGAATATAATAATGCTTTAAAAGAACAGATAGATAAGCTAATACATACATCCAACTGTTTTTATAATATTCCGGTGGTCAATGCAGCTTCAAAAGTAAATGAAATGACCGGATTAGACAAAGTGTTTTTTACAAACAGCGGAACTGAGGCAATCGAAGGTGCAATTAAGTTAGTCAGAAAATATGCTTATAATAAAGATGGAAATACAAATCATGAAATTATCGCAATGAACCATTCTTTTCACGGAAGGAGTATGGGAGCGTTATCCGTAACAGGTAATGCTAAATATCAGGAGGCATTTAAGCCTTTGATTGACGGAATAAAGTTTGCTGATTTTAACGATTTGGGTAGTGTGAAAGAGTTGATTACAGAAAAAACCTGTGCGATTATACTAGAACCTATACAGGGTGAAGGAGGAATCTATCCGGCAACGGAGGAATTTATGCAGGGGATCCGTCAAATCTGTGATGAGAAAGATATCATTATGATTTGTGACGAAATCCAGTGTGGCATGGGTAGAACCGGAAAATTATTTGCCAGTGAACATTACAATATAGTACCTGATATTATAGTATTGGCAAAAGCATTGGGCTGTGGTGTGCCTGTGGGAGCATTTGCTGCAAATGAAAGGGTTGGATCGGCAATGGTTCCAGGCGATCACGGAACAACTTATGGCGGAAATCCACTAGTATGTGCTGCGGTGAATAAAGTGTTTGATTTATTTGAGCAGCTTCATTTATTGGATCATGTAAATGAAGTAAGTACTTATCTGGAGCAGGAACTAGATCAGCTGGCAGCAGAATGTCCCCAGATAGAGAGCCGGCGGGGAAAAGGCTTGATGCAGGGGCTTGTATTAAGCATACCGGTTGGTGAAGTGGTTGCAAAGTCGATAGAAGCTGGACTGATCGTGATTTCAGCAGGATCAAATGTTCTTCGTATGGTACCGCCTTTAATTATAACGAAAGAAGATGTAAATGAAATGATAGCGATATTAAAAACAGTTTTAGCATAAAAGAATAATTCCTCCTAACAAGGAAAGAATATAAGTAAATAATTGTTAGGAGGAAATTTTTTATGTGGGGTATTATTATTGCATTGATATCGGGAGCTTTAATGAGTATACAGGGAGTATTTAATACAGAAGTGACAAAGTCATCCAGTATGTGGGCAGCAAACAGTTGGGTACAGTTCACGGCATTTATTATATGTATTGGTGCATGGTTCATAACAGATAAAAGCAGTTTGTTGAAAATATTTCAAGTAGATCATAAGTATATGTTGTTAGGTGGTGTAATAGGAGCATTCATTACATTTACAGTAATTAAGAGTATGGCACAGTTAGGGCCGGCCCAAGCAGTAATGATTATTGTTATTTCACAATTAATCGTCGCTTATCTGATTGAAGTATTTGGAATGTTTGGTGTAGAGAAGGTAGCATTTCAGTGGAATAAATTGCTAGGTACATTAGTTGCAATTGGTGGTATTATATTATTTAAGTTTAAATAAATATTTTGATATAGCTATTGTAAAGTTGCCATAGATTTTGTACAATGGTTTGGTAAGTTTCATTTGCATCCAGGGGACCTCTAAAAGGAGTGGTTAGATGCATAATTATAGGAAGTATAAGGTAATAGGAGCTATTTTACTGGTGATATTTTCAGTTAGCGGCTGCAGCAGCAGGGATGAAACGTTAACGATAGCAAATACCCAGTATGATACAAAGGATTATGGTGAACGTTTAGAATCCGACAGCGACAGTATGGATAAAATTTTTGTCTATATATGTGGTGCGGTAGAAAAGGAAGGCGTTTATCAATTAGACGTTGGTTCAAGAGTGTATGAAGCAATAGAACAAGCGGGTGGATTTAAGAAAAAAGCAGATAAAAATAGTATTAATTTAGCTTTAGAAGTTTATGATGGACAGCAGATTGTTGTCCCTATTATAGGTGACACGAATGTCGGTACGGAAAAAAAAGATACTTTGGTGAATATCAATACGGCAGATGCAGAGTTACTTATGACACTGACCGGAATAGGTGAATCGAAGTCGGAAAGTATTATTTCATATAGAGAAAATACCGGAAGATTTGATTGCATTGAGGATATTATGAAAGTACCTGGAATTAAAGAAGCAGCTTTTGCAAAGATAAAAGATAAGATAAAAGTAAACTAAACACATGGTAGTAAACCAGAAATGAGGTTAAAATGGGGAACAAAGTATTAGTTGTTGATGATGAAAAACTAATTGTCAAAGGGATACGTTTTAGTTTGGAACAGGAAGGCATGGAAGTAGATTGTGCCTATGATGGAGAAGAAGCGATTGAATTAGCAAAAAATACAGAATATGATATAGTATTGTTAGATGTAATGTTACCTAAATTCGATGGATTTCAGGTATGTCAGGAGATTAGGGCATTTTCCAATATGCCGATTATCATGCTGACTGCAAAAGGCGATGATATGGATAAGATATTAGGTTTAGAGTATGGAGCAGATGACTATATTACAAAACCATTCAACATATTGGAAGTAAAGGCCAGAATAAAAGCAATCGTAAGAAGAAACAGCAGAAAGAAAGAGTCTGAAGAAAAGGCGAAAGTCATTATTAAAGGTGATTTGAAGCTGGATTTGGATGGCAGAAGAGTCTTTATTAAGACAAAGGAAATCAATCTGACTGCAAAAGAATTTGATTTATTAGAACTTTTAGTAACAAATCCGGATAAGGTTTACAGCAGGGAAAAACTACTGAATGTAGTATGGGGATATGAATACCCTGGCGATGTAAGAACTGTGGATGTACATGTCAGAAGGCTTAGAGAAAAGATTGAAGCTAACCCTGGAGATCCTAAGTATGTACATACAAAGTGGGGAGTTGGTTACTATTTTAAAGGATAAGTTAAGAATTATAGCTAAGTTTTTAACAAGCATGCGTTTTACATTAGTAGTAATTATTTTTTTAGTTACTTTTATTCCATTATGGATAGGAAGCATATATTTAATTAATGTTGCAGAAAATCAATTAATCAATCAGAAGATTGAAAGACTGAAAAATCAGACGACGATGTTAAAAAATCACATTATAGCAGAAGCATATATGGACAATCCAACCTCTGAATCCGTAGAAGCAGAGATTGACCAACTGTCGAATTTTTTCGACAGCAGAGTACAGATTATTGATCGTAATTTTAGAATCATAGTAGATACATATTTGATGGATGAGAATAAATATAATGTATCCAGCAAAGTAATAAGGAGCTTCAAAGGTGAGAATACCTTTGAATATGATGAAGAGAATCAGGTAATAGAGGCAGCGATTGGAATGACGGGTAAGGATCAGGAAGAAATCATTGGCGTAGTATGTATCACTTTTTCGACGACTGATGTTGGGACTGTATTAGATGAAATCAGTGATAAGCAATTGGTATTTGAGATGCTGGTATTGGTGATTATCACAGGGTTGTCTTTATACTTTTCCAGTGTATTTGTACGGCCGTTTAAAAAAATCGAAGAATCTATTGAGACAATATCACAAGGTGACTTTGAAGAAAAGATATCTATGAAAGGATATTATGAGACGGAGCAGATTACAGAAGCGTTTAATGGCATGATTGATAAACTAAAAGCGTTAGATGATTCCAGACAGGAATTTGTATCAAATGTATCTCATGAGTTAAAAACCCCGATTACATCTATCAAAGTATTGGCTGATTCACTGCTTTCACAGGAAAATATACCGGAAGAAATGTATAAAGAGTTTTTAACTGATATTGTCAGTGAAATAGACAGAGAGAATGCTATTATCAATGACCTTTTGAATCTGGTTAAGATGGACAAGTCTGCTGCAGAATTAAATGTGTCAAAGGTCAATGTGAAAGATACTGTGGAACTTATATTGAAGAGACTGCGTCCTATTGCGGCTGAAAAGAATATAGAATTAGTATTCGAAAGCTTCAGACCGGTAATCGCAGAAGTAGATGAAGTAAAACTGGGTATCATAATTAATAACTTAGTGGAAAATGCAATCAAGTATAATGTATTAGACGGATGGGTGCATATTTCCCTAAATGCTGATCATAAATATTTCTATCTGAAAGTATCTGATTCAGGGGCAGGAATTCCTGAAGAACTTCAAGAGAAAGTGTTTGATAGATTCTTTCGGGTAGATAAGGCAAGAGATAGGGAAACCGGCGGAACCGGTTTAGGTCTTGCGATTACAAAGGGGGCTGTTTTAATGCACAGAGGTTCTGTTAAAGTATATAGTAAAGAAGAGGAAGGTACTACATTTACTGTAAGGATACCACTATACTATATCGGCCAATCATGAGAAAGAGGATGATTATGCATAAATATAAAAAATTAGGATTCCTGCTTCTAATATTTGGTGTAATATTTTACGGCTGTGATGCAGGAAACACAGACGTAATACAAGAAGGAGAATATTACTTATATTATACAAATAAAGAAGGGACGGAATTGACTACGATGACATTTACACCTGAGAGTCAGGAGACGCTTGAAGTGGCAAAGGAAATGCTCAGTCGATTAAGCTCAAATACTTCAGATATTACTAAGGTGAAAACGATTCCTACCGGTGTAGCGGTAGAAGAAATAAATATCGCCGATAATATAGCATCTATTACATTTAGCAGTGAATTTCTTGAGTTAGATGCAATCGATAATATTATCAGCAGAAGCTCGGTTGTGTTGACGCTGACACAGTTAAGTGACATACAATATGTCAGGATGTACGCAGGCGGAGAGGAACTAAAGGATCAATCCGGTAATAGTATTGGAGCTATGCAGGCAGGTGATTTTATAAATGCAACCGCTGATATCGTGAACTTGTATACGAAGACGGATATCACATTGTACTTTACCAATGAAAAAGGAGATATGTTAAAACCATATACTTATGAAAGTGTTATATCTAATAAAATGTCAGTGGAAAAATATATTGTCGAGCAGCTGATTAACGGACCAACTGAAGCAGGGTATGGTAGGGTAATATCTGACAAGGTTGAGCTGATTGGAGTGACAACAAAGGATGATATCTGTTATGTAAACCTGGGAACTAATTTTCTGGAAGAGAGTATGGATATTAAGAGTGAGATTACGATTTATTCAATTGTAAACTCATTGTCAGAGCTTTCTTATATCAATAAGGTACAAATTATGGTAAATGGTGAAACAGACAAATCATATCATAGTAGTATATCACTGTCTGAGGCGCTATTTAGAAATCTGGATTACATTGAAGAATTTTCTGATGAAACCACAATAAGTATAATAGAAGAAATGATTATTGACTAAATGATAAAGTAAAGGAGAAGCAGTTATAAAAAGACCATTCGTATCGTATATGATGGCTTTTGTACTTGGAGAATTAATAGCTGTTTATGGCAATTTGGTTATAATAGCGGCGGGAGTGCTTCTATTTGCATGGATCGTATTTAAAGTCATTGCAAGGGACAAAATGATGATTGACCTTGTAATGATTTTATTGTTATTAGGAGCTGGAATCGTTAGAACCCAGAGCAATATGAAGGTTATTAGCCAATGCAGTCAGATAGCAGAAGATGAAATGATTTTGATAGAAGGAAGTATTTACAAAATAGAAGAAAAGACAAACAGAACTTTTTATTACATAAAGAATGATAAAAGACTTAATAAAGTAATTGCAGTATTAGATAGTGATTCGGCTGCGGGAGTAGGCGATCAGGTTAGTATATGGGGAAAGTATAACTCATTTCATACTGCCAGAAATAAAGGGAATTATGATGAAGAGAGTTATTACCATTCTATCGGAGTATTTGGTAAAGTAACGGATTGTAATATCACAGTAGTTACATATAACAAAAATCCTGTCGAAAAAGCATTATTTTTTATGAAAACCATATTGAGAGATAGTATTAATGAAATCTGCAGTCAAAAGGAAGCAAATTTATATTATGGGATTTTACTGGGAGATAAAGGCGATATCGATAATGAAATAAAGAATTTATATAGAACAAATGGTATTAGTCATATATTATCAATATCAGGACTGCATGTCGGCATCATAGGTATGACTATATTCAGACAATTAAGGCGGTTATGTTCCTATAGAGTATCTGCAACCGGAGCGGTTTTGCTCATTATAGCCTTTGGCATTATGGTGGGAAGTGGAAGTTCTACTATAAGGGCCGTAATTATGTTGATTGTAAATTTAGGAGCGAAAGTATATGGAAGAACGTATGACGGCATATCTTCTCTGGCACTTGCAATCCTTTTGCTGCTGTTTAGTAATCCATTTTATTTATTTAACAGCGGATTACAATTGTCGGTGGCGGCAATGGCAGGAGTACTGGTTATTTGTCCTATTATTACCAGATTCTTAAATATTAAGAATAGAATCGCTAAGTCAGTTCTATTATCGGCAGCAATTACAATGGCGACTTTGCCAATTATAGCATTGAATTATTATGAACTGCCTACGTACAGTATTGTGATTAATTTAATTGTGATTCCATTAATGAGTATCGTAGTGCTATCAGGAATAGCCGGAAGCTGTATAGCTGTTATAAATATTTTATTAGGCAGAATATTGATTGCACCCGGCGTATTTACACTAAAGGCTTATGAGATAATGTGCAGTCTATTTGATAAAATTCCGTTTAATACGATTGTAACAGGAGAGCCAGACATTACAGCAGTTGGATTGTATTATGCTGTTCTTGCCATATTTCTGGTTATTATGATAATAATCATACACAAAAAAGACGACAAAGAACAGAACTTAATTGAGTGGTGGTGGATTAGGTATAGTAAGAATCTATTTGCACTGTTGTCATGTGTTATATTATTTCTATTGATTTATTTACGAAAATATAATGGATTAGAGATTACTTTTATTGATGTAGGGCAGGGTGATGGTATTTTTATAAGAAATAATCAGGGGGTTACATTCCTGATTGATGGAGGAAGCAGTAATGTAACAAGTGTAGGAAAATATAGAATAGAGCCGTTTATAAAAGCCAATGGAGTAAGTGAAATAGATTATGCGATTCTTACTCATAGCGATAAAGACCATTATAGTGGTCTATTAGAGCTGATGGATGGAAGCAATACAACAATACGAATCAAGCATCTGGTTATGGCTGATATTGAGGAGAAAACAGAGGATTATAAAGAGATTGTTCAACTTGCCGAGAGTAAAGGGATTCCCGTTCTTTATATATACAAGGGGATTGTAATACAGGAGGGTGAATTGACATTAGAGGTTTTGCATCCAGAGATTGGCTATTTCGGATCGAGTACAAATGATTACTCTATTGTGCTGAAGCTTATATATAGCAATTTCACAGCGTATTTTACCGGAGATTTAGAAGAACAGGGAGAAAGCGAAATAATAATGAAAAATCTGTTTGGAAATTGTAATCTGTTAAAGGTAGCACATCATGGTTCTAAGAACTCAACCAGTCAGGATTTTTTAGAATTAATTAAGCCTCAGATTTCTATAATCTCAGCCGGTGAAAATAACAGTTATGGGCATCCACATAAGGAATTGCTGCAAAGATTGGAAAGTGTAAACAGTAATATAATAGGAACCTATCAATATGGAGGGATTACATTATTGGTTCATAAAGACGAAATCAGGATTCAAAAGTATCGGGATAAAATAAACGTTTTAAATCGCTGATATTTATGGTAAAATAACTACGGAAAAGGTAAGGACTTAAAGATGATGGATGAAAAGAAAAATTTTTATAAAATAGTTTTAACACTTGTAATACCGATAGCACTGCAGAATTTAATTAACGTTGCGGTGCAATCGGCAGATGTGTTTATGTTAGGAAAGGTTGGTCAGGATGTATTATCTGCAGCGTCTTTAGGAGGACAAGTTTCTTTTATTATGAACCTAATATTTTTTGGGCTTACTTCCGGTGCGTCTGTTTTGACAGCGCAGTATTGGGGTAAGAAAGATATGGCGGCAATTGAAAAGATCATTGGGATTGCACTTAGATTTTCATTAGCGATAGCAGTTGTATTTACATTAATTACCTTCCTGTTTCCGGGACATATTATGAGTCTGCTGTCTTCAGAGGAACTTGTTAGGGAGCATGGCGTGGTATACTTAAGAATTATATGTATATCATACATATTTACTGCCATTACCATGATTTATCTTAATGTAATGCGGAGTATGGAAAGAGTAATTATCTCAGCGGTGGTATATTTAATCTCTCTGATTGTAAATATAGTGTTAAACGCAATTCTTATCTTTGGTCTGTTGGGGATACCTGCAATGGGTATAAAAGGTGCCGCCATTGCTACAGTGATAGCCAGGATTTCAGAAGTGATACTTGTATTGCTCTATGATAAAAAGCGGAATGATTTATTTGATTTTAAACTTAAGCTTATCATTATAAAAGATAAACTGCTTTTTAAGGATTTTGTTACAATATCCGGACCTGTCATTATCAATGAACTTATGTGGGGGACCGGAATTGCAGTGACGGCGGCAATTATGGGGCAGTTGGGCAGTGAGGCAGCTTCCGCCAACGCGATTGTTCAGGTGGTTCGGCAATTGGCCATGGTGGTATCATTTGGAATCGCTTCAGCAGCTGCTATAATGATCGGAAAAGCAATTGGTGAAAAGAAGCCGGATTTGGCAAATATATATGGCTCCAGGCTAGCTAAACTAAGTATTCTTTCAGGGATAGGCGGAGCGGTCGTTGTATTGATTGCAAGGCCGGTTACATTGAGTATAATGGAACTGTCACCGAATGCAAAAGAATACTTATCAGTTATGATGCTGATGATGGCATATTATGTGATAGGGCAGGCTTATAATACAATGATGATTGTAGGAATATTCAGAGCCGGAGGAGATACTAAGTTTGGATTGCTTATGGATATGGCGACTCTATGGGGTGTCTCAGTATTAATCGGAGCTTTAGGGGCCTTTGTATTTAAGCTTAGTGTACCAATGGTATTTGCAATCATTTTATGTGATGAAACTTTAAAAATTCCATTTGTGACATATCGTTATAAATCAAAAAAGTGGTTAAATAATGTAACCAGATAGTTGGATATTTTAAGTTGCAAACGCCCGGGATAATGCCTGATCGCAGAGCCAAATCTGACATTTGGCTTGCTGTCGGCACGCAGGCGTGTGACATGGAGGAATAAAATGAAGAATATACAAAATGATATTAAAAATAAAGAATTTAAAAGTGTATATTTGATTTATGGGAGTGAAACATATCTGAAAACCAATTGTAAGAAAAAACTAAAATCCAGTATTGTTGGCGATGATACAATGAACTATAATTATTTTGAAGGTAAAAATATTAATACGAAGGAAGTAATTGATATTTGTGAAACACTTCCGTTTTTTGATGATAAACGTCTTGTTATAATGGAGAATACGGGATTCTTTAAAAAGAGCCAGGAAGATATTACAGATTATATCGATGAAATACCGGAATCTACAATTATAGTTTTTGTAGAAGATGAAATAGATAAGCGTAACCGGCTTTATAAAAAAGTGAAAAGCAACGGTTATGTATGTGATATTTCCACACAAAAAGAATCAGATTTGGAAAGATGGGTACTTGGCTTAATCGGCAGAGAGCATAAAAAAATAACAAAAGAAACATTAACGTTATTTCTGGAAACCGTAGGTCCGGATATGGAAACCATCTCGAAAGAGATAGAAAAGCTGTTATGTTATACCTTGGAAAAGCAGATAATCAGCAATGATGATGTTCTTCAAATCTGTACAGAGAGGATTGAAGTTAAGATATTTGATTTATTTTCGGCGATGTCGAGCGGAAATCAAACAAGGACAATGGAGATTTATCATGACTTAGTGGAGAATAAAGAGCCATTAATGAGAATCATGTTTATGCTGGTAAAACAGTTTAGCCAGCTAATAGCAGTGAAAGATTTAGCGAACAGAGGATTTTCAAAAAAGGAGATTGCCGGTAAATTATCTATGCGCAGTGACTGGGTTGTACAGCAGTTACAAAGACAGGGGAGCAGATATTCCATGGAGCAGCTAAAAACGGCATTAGAGGAATGTGCCGGAAATGAAGAGGCTGTAAAGACCGGGAATCTGGATGAAAAGATGGCTGTAGAAATGATATTGGTTAAGTATAGTAAGAATTTAATCTAGTAATAATTTCTAATACTATTATATTTTGTTTTATATGTCGAATTAAGTCGATAAATTATTCTTAAACTTTGGAGATATTTAGTATATAATGTAAATATGTGTAAGAACATTATATATAAGATTAACTGGAGAGAGGGAATATAATATGATGAAACAAAGATTATGTATTATATTAGTAATATGTCTAATACTTGCTAATATAATGACAGCTTATGCTCATTCAGGCCGTACAGATAGTAACGGAGGACATAAGGATAACAAAAATGCAAGTGGATTAGGTTATTATCACTATCATTGTGGTGGACATCCAGCGCATTTACATGAGGAGGGGATATGTCAATATGATCCAATAGATACTATAGCATTATTATCATATCCTGAAACATTAGTAGTTGGAGAGAGTGAAAGTTTTAATTATAATATTATATCTGTTAAAAATAATGGCGGAACGGTTAGGTCGAGTAATGAGGATATCATATCGGTAAAAGCTAATAATAAGCTAGTAGCAATTAAAGAGGGCACAGCAACGATTACAATCAATTCTTATAATAATAAATCGTCTTTTTCTATAACGGTTGTTTCAATTGCAGCAGAATCATTAATATTATCAGAAAAAAGCATAAGATTAAAATTAGGTGAAAGTGAAAAAATAGATGTTGATATTAAACCGGTAAATACAACTGATAAGAGTATTAAATGGGAATCTTCAGATTTAAATGTTGCGACGGTATCATCTGGTTTAATAAAGTCAGTAGGTACTGGGAAAGCCACAATAAGTGCTACAACTTCTAATAATATAACTAAAACAATAGAAATCAGCGTATATGAAGAAGTAAAAGTAGAAGAAACTGAAAAGATAATCGAAACTGGTAATAGTATAGAAGAAACTGAAAAGATAATCGAATATAGTAATAGTATAGATGAAACGGATGAGTTACTAAATTCTGAGAAGGATAATTCGGATAATTCATCAATTGGAGATAACGTGGGTATCTATGCGATTATAACAGTTATTCTTCTATTTATTTTGCTGAAATATAAGAAAGTATTATAGTAAATTATTATTTCGTATACTCTTCCTTTCAAGAAGCAAAATATATTATGATTTTAAATGAATTTGTTCACATTTGGGCAGGACTTTATGTTCTGCTTTTTTTGATAATTTTAAGAATACAAGCATTGTATTTATACTATCCTCCTATCCTCAACCGGGTCAAGTTCAGTCTTGACCCGGTTGAGTTCAGTTTTGACCCGGTTGAAATCAAACTCGGTTGAAATCAAACTTTAAAATTCACAGCAACTTTTCAGTTAACTCTTTTACGCTGCCTACAATAATATCAGCACCGGCTTTATTCAATTCGTTACTATCACCATAGCCAAACAGAACACCAATAGATGAAATTCCTATTTCTTTGGCGCCTAAAATATCGTGTTCTCTATCGCCAACCATAACTATATCATTCAAATCTGAGATGTTGCTTTGCTCTAAAGCATATTGTATAACTTCGCTTTTTTTAGAACGGCTACCGTCCAATTCACTACCACTTATAAATGTAAAATAATCATATATATTAAAATGTTCAAGTATCTTTTCGGCATAAACAGTTGGCTTGGAAGTCGCCAATATTAAGATTTTATGAGTAGATTTCAAAGCTTGAAGCATTTCCACAATTCCGTCATAGATAGTATTCTCGTATATTCCCTTTTCAGAAAAATATTCACGATATTTTACAACCGCATCTTCGGCACCGACATCATCAAATCCGTAAAATTTCTTAAAAGACTCTCTCAGCGGTGGTCCGATAAAAGGGCATAAATCGTCAGTGTTCGCAACCATAATTCCGCATTCTTTTAATGCGTATTGAACAGATTTCGTAATTCCGATCTTGGGGTCAGTAAGTGTACCATCTAAATCAAAAAGAATGTATTTTTTCACCATATCTTCCTCCGTAAACTATTTATTCATTAATTGCAGCAATTTCATTAATATTTTGCTTTCTTAGTTATATTGACGTTGTTAATTAAATCCCATTATAACACCAAAATCATTTTATAACCATAAACTAATTACATATTTTTCAATTAGGCCTGAGGCTTGCTCACTGTTCAATTAATATACTTTACTAAACGCAACTGTCGGTTGACAAATTTCCAAGTTGAATTGGTTTACTATTATCACTTTTTATTATAAAATAATCTCAGGAAAAGGAGGATATCGTGATGTATATAAACCAAAGGATACAAGATGTAATTGTATTAGGTATAAATTATAAAAAAACGATAATACTTAAATAGAAAAAGTCATCGGATTTTTATAAATCCGATGACTTTTCTAACATAAGCTTAATAATCTATAACTTTGAACTTTAGTCTTAAATTAAGCAATTTTATTTACTGCTTTAGTTAAACGAGAAATTTTTCTAGAAGCATTGTTTTTGTGATAAACACCTTTTGAACATGCCTTATCAATTTCAATAGTAGCAGCTTTTAAAGCGGCAAATGCAGTATCTTTATCATTCTCAATAATAGCAGCATCTACTTTTTTTATCGCTGTTCTAACTTTTGATCTGATTGCTTTATTTCTAGCAGCTCTAGTCTCATTTACTAAAATTCTTTTTTTAGACGATTTACTATTAGCCATTGTATAATACCTCCAATTATATGTTGTAATCTCAATGAGAGAGTTTGAAACTACGGTTATATAATACCAATCCTACCTGAGTGGTTATGCGGACGACCCAATGTAGGATACCAATTCATTTTAATGGATACTGCAGTTCATGTCAATACATAATTTGATAAAATAAGTAAATACTAAACCTAAATAAGAATATGGAGGTATAAGTATGAGCAAATGTACCATTCGAACAGACTTAGCATTAGAAGCAACCGAAAGCTTTAAAGGAACGAATGTTGAAATAAAAGGTGTTGTATTAGAAAAAGACTATGATGAAAAAAGAGACATTCATATAACCAGAGTTATTATAAAAGATGACCATGGCGCAAAAGCTATGCGCAAGCCCAAGGGGACTTATATTACATTAGAAGCAAAAAATATGCAGTATCCTGATGCAGATTACCATAGAGAAGTATCAGAAGTTTTGGCAGGATACATTAAAGAGTTGATGCCGGAAAAAAAAGATTTATCTGTTATCGTAATCGGTTTAGGAAACAACGAGGTAACTGCAGATGCACTAGGTCCTATGTCAGTAGATAATCTTTGCATTACCAGACATATTACCAAGGAATACGGAAAGGATGTATGGGCAGATGAAGACAAAATATCTGTCAGCAGCTTAACACCAGGTGTGATGGCAAAGACGGGGATGGAAACAGCAGAGATAGTGAAAGCAGTGATTGCTGAGACAAATCCCGATGTAGCAATTGTAATTGACTCATTAGCGGCAAGAAGTACAAGGAGGCTAAATACTACGATACAAATTACTGATACTGGAATCAGCCCCGGGTCCGGTGTAGGAAATCATAGAGGCAGCATTAACGAAGAAACTATGAGTGTACCGGTAATTGCAATAGGCGTTCCAACGGTTGTAGATGCGGCGACGATTGTAAGTGATACCATGGACAGTCTGCTTGCTGCTTTGGCTGAATTAAAAGAACTGCATACAATCGTAAATGTATTGGAAGAATTCAGTGATGAGGAAAAATACCAATTAATCAGAGAGTTATTAGAACCGCATATCGGGACGATGTATGTAACACCAAAAGATATAGATGCAACAATTAAGCAGTTAAGTTTTACAATATCAGAAGGATTAAATATAGCATTTATAAATAATCATAATTAAATATAGTGTCTATTCGCATTTCCTTTGCATATACTATATAGATATAAATGGATGGGTGATGGGAACATGTGAATAGACATAGATATAAAAATAGAATATTAAATATAGTCACTATTACAGCAGTTGTTATAATAGTACTGTATGTGTTGATACATAGTGTGGGAATTATTAAAGTGAATGAAATAGGCAGAGCATTTGGTGACTATAGTTATGAAATTTATGAAAAAGTAATTGCGAGAGTAAATACAACCTCGAGTCCAATCAGGAGTCTGGTAATTGAAGGAGAAAATGATAATTTATATAAGACAATCTGTAAATGGGTTCTAAATGCAATTCCAATGTATTCCTATACTGATGCGCATGTATCCTCTTCAGAATACGGGGATTATATGCTAAATGATATTGATTGGTTTGACACAGAAATCAGCCAAAAAACCATTGGCAAGGTAACAAGTTCCAGTACAGAGGGGGATACTGCGAAAGATAATACGACAAGCAGTGAGTCAAACAGCAATAAGTCAGATGACGAAGTTGTTAAGGTAGATACTAACCCTGTTTCGGCAGGAATCGTCTATAGCAAAAAACAACTCAGTAATTATGATTTTATAGTCAGTAATCTATATACGATATCCGGAACCACTTACTTAACAAAAAATGATTTTAAGCCATTAGAATTATCCAATGCTGACATGACATTAAAGCAGACAAATAATAAGAAACCGCAAATATTAATCTATCATACTCATTCCCAGGAGGCGTTTTCTGATTCGGTGGATGGAGATAAGAGTACAACTATAATAGGGGTGGGAGATTATTTGACCAAGATCTTAGAAGAACAGTTTGGTTATAATGTAATACATAATACCACCAGTTACGATTTGGCAGCCGGAAAGTTAGACAGAAGTGCAGCATATGATTATGCCAGAGATAGTATCAGTAAAATATTAGAAGAAAATCCAAGTATTGAAGTAGTTTTGGATATACATCGGGACGGAGTAAAAAATGGAACTCGTTTAGTAACCGAGATAAACGGAAAATCCACTGCACAAATTATGTTTTTTAATGGACTTTCCAGAATCAAAGACATTGGAGATGTGGATGCTATTTACAATAAATATTTATCAGAGAACCTGGCATTAAGTCTGCAGATGAAATTAAAAGCATTGGAATATTATCCTGATCTTACAAGAAAAAATTATTTGAATGCCTATAAATACAATTTAGACTTGCGTGAGAAGTCAATGCTGATTGAAGTCGGAGCGCAAACAAATACACTGCAAGAAGCTAAAAATGCTATGGAACCTCTTGCAGTGCTGCTGGATAAAACTTTAAGTGGAAAATAATCTATTTTGTACCTGTAGAGCCAAAGCCGCCGGCACCTCTCCCAGTTTCTCCAAGTTCATCAGCAACTTGGAAATCAGCTGTAATAAATGGAGTGATTACGATTTGTGCAATGCGTTCCTTTGGTTCTATTACTGCATCCAAAAGACTATGGTTATGTAATGCAACCATGATTTCGCCTCTATAGTCGGCATCTACGACACCAACCTTATTTGCAGGAGCCAGCCCTTTTTTTGAAGCCAAACCGCTTCTGGCGTAAATTAGTCCGGCATATCCAGCGGGAATTTCCATTGCAATACCTGTTTTAATTAACACGGTTTCGCTAGGAGCAATTGTAATGGTTTCATCTATACATGCATATAAATCAGCTCCAGCTGAAAATTCAGTTCCGTAAGTAGGGATAACAGCGTTTGGGTTTAGTTTTTTAATATTAATATTTGTAATCATTAAATTATCGTCCTTTTCCTTAATATTTATATATTGCGGGTTCCCATAATACAATCCGCCCTTTTTCAAATGATTCCTTTACCATAATTGTTCTTTGGTTTGAGGAGCCTTTAAAGTGAAGGTTGACATTCTTAAGTTCTTCTACAAACTTACCATCCACAAGGACATCAATATAGGATAATAATTCTTTCGTTTCAGGCCAGTCACGGCACATCTTCTTAACAATATCTTTCTCAAAATCATATCCGGTATAACACCATATCGTTTTATCAGGATAAATCTCTTTCACTTTTTTTACCAACGGCAGTAAACCTTGCTGATTGCTGCGTTCTAAAGGTTCACCGCCTAATATAGTCAAGCCGGTATAATGCGGGCTGTTAAGATATTCTATAATAATAGCTATAGTTTCTTCTGTAAATGGTTTGCCAAAATTAAAATCCCAGGTTTCTTCATTGAAACAGCCTTTACATTTATGAGTACAGCCGCTGACAAAAATGGAAACACGTATGCCGGGACCATTAGCAACATCAGCCTTCTTAATATCACCGTAATTCATTATTATACCCATTGCATATCGCAAACTGGTTTGCGATACTGCCACAATAAATAGGTTGAAAGGATAAATATGTGGCATTCCTTTCATAAATATTTTCTTTCAACTTGTACTCCAATCCATCGAGCTATATATGTAAGACTCTGGAACCTATTTCTTCTGTTTTACCGGCATTCCAGAAATTCTCTCCTAAATATCCACAGGTTCTTCGGGTAACATTCATTTTAGCATGGTCTTTATTGTGGCATTGCGGACATTCCCATTCAAGTTTATCATTAATAATAATTTCGCCGTCAAATCCACACTCATGGCAATAATCAGATTTTGTATTGAACTCTGCGTATTGAATATTATCGTAGATAAACTTAACAAGTTCTTCTAATGCATCAAGGTTATGTCTCATATTTGGGATTTCTACATAGGAGATTGCACCACCCGAGGAAATCGTTTGAAATTGGCTTTCAAATCGGAATTTCTCGAACGCATCTATTTTTTCACGCACATCAACATGATAAGAATTGGTATAATAGTTTTTATCCGTCACATCTTTGATTTCACCAAATCGTATTTTATCGATAGAAGCAAATCGATAACAAAGTGATTCGGCTGGAGTACCATATAGAGCGAAACCAATTCCGGTATTAAGTTTCCATGTATCGGCAGCGGTTCTTAAACGATTCATAATTTTAAGTGCAAACTCCATTCCTTTCGGATCAGTATGGCTGACGCCGGTCATAAGCTTTGTAACTTCATACAGACCGATGTATCCAAGGGAAAGGGTAGAATATCCACCATGTAATAATTCATCGATAGATTCGCCTTTTTTAAGTCTTGCAATCGCACCATACTGCCAGTGAATCGGACTTACATCCGATAAAGTACCTTCTAAAGCATGGTGTCTGCACATTAATGCTTCAAAGCAAAGTCCAAGACGTTCCTCCATTAACTGCCAGAATACTTCTTCATCACCTTTCGCAATAATACCCATTTGCGGAAGGTTTAAGCTGACAACACCCTGATTAAAGCGGCCTTCCCATACATAATTACCTTCCGCGTCTTTCCATGGGGATAGAAAGCTGCGGCAGCCCATACAGCTAAATATTTCATTCTGATAGTTTTCCCGCATCTTCTTGGCAGAGATATAATCAGGATAAAGCCTTTTCGAGGAGCACTTAACAGCCAACCGGGTAATATAATCATATTTACCGCCTTTTAAGCAGTTGTTTTCATCCAGTACATAGACCAGCTTAGGAAAAGCAGGTGTTACATAAACACCCTTCTCATTTTTGATTCCCTGCAGACGCTGTGTCAGGATTTCTTCAACTATCATGGCCACTTCGTTGGCGTATTCATCATCTTCATCAATATTAAGGAATAAAGTAACAAAAGGGGATTGACCGTTTGTTGTCATCAAAGTATTGATTTGATATTGAATCGTCTGGGCGCCGGCTTTTAGTTCATCACGCACACGGTCATTTACAAATTGTTCAATTACTTCAGAGTCTATTTTATCACCATATTTTTCATAGTAGTGCTTTTGGTATTTCTCTTTGCTTCTTCTAAGATACTTGCCCAGATGCTTAATGTCTACGGACTGACCGCCATACTGACTACTGGCAACTGCGGAAATAATCTGGGTCATAACGGTACAGGCAACATGAAAGCTTTTAGGGGATTCAATCAATTTTGCATTCATAACAGTGCCGTTATCTAACATATCGCCAATATTTACGAGGCAGCAGTTAAAAATAGATTGAAGAAAATAGTCGGCATCATGAAAATGAAGAACACCTTCCTCATGTGCCTTGGAAATGTTTTCAGGCAATAATATTCTTCTTGTCAGATCTTTTGATACTTCTCCGGCAATATAATCTCTTTGAGTGGAGGCTAATATAGCATTTTTATTAGAATTCTCCTCTAGGAGTTCTTTGTTTTCATTTTTAATAAGTTTAAGAATAGATTCATCTGTGGTATTGGATTTACGTACTAAATCACGAGTATATCGATAAATAATATAAGTTTTTGCTAATACAAATTTCTTCTCAGCCATAAGTTTTTGCTCGATAATATCCTGGATATCTTCAACGAGCATCTGATCGGCACCTCTATTCTCTATAGAAGCTACTATACTATAAATCTTCTCTTCGGAAATCTTGTCCCGTTGCTCAACCTCATCATTTGCTTTTTGGATGGCAGTTATAATTTTATTACGGTCATAGTCAACCTGACGGCCATCTCTTTTTAAAACCTTCATTTGTTAAACCTCCTTCATTTTCAGTTACATGAACAATTTGTATTTAATCGTCTAATCAATCAAGTAAAATTATATCACTATAGTAAATATTTGTCTACCATATATTGAATTGATTTTTTATAAAGCACTAGATATAGTAGAAAATTGCCAGTAATAATATGTGATGTGATATGTAGACAATGATTAGGAGATTCTGTTTAAGTAATAATCAATTATGAATTTAGCCAGAATTTAATAAAAATATGCATTAGGTAGGCTCAGTAGAGCTTGCAGGGTACGCCATTCCAATAGAATTTATCTGGACACATATAAATCTGTATGTTAAAATGCATATAGTTTTATAAATATATGTAAGAATAGATTGCAAAGTTACATTTGAATAAGAAGGAAGAGAATAAAATGGCCAGGATAGATCAAAGTAGAACCAGGAATTTTTGTATCGTTGCACATATAGATCATGGTAAGTCAACTTTAGCAGACAGGATTATAGAAAGGACCGGGCTTCTTACCAGCAGAGAGATGCAGGCGCAGATACTGGACAATATGGAGTTAGAACGTGAAAGAGGAATTACAATAAAGGCGCAGGCGGTCCGTACTGTTTATAAAGCCAAAGATGGCCTGGAGTATGTTTTTAATCTGATTGATACACCGGGGCATGTGGATTTTAATTATGAAGTGTCCAGAAGTCTGGCCGCCTGTGACGGTGCCATATTGGTAGTAGATGCTGCACAGGGGATTGAAGCACAGACATTAGCAAATGTTTATTTAGCATTAGAACATGGTTTAGAGGTATTTCCGGTTATCAATAAGATAGATTTGCCGAGTGCGGAACCGGAGCGTGTAAAAAATGAGATAGAAGATGTGATAGGAATTGAAGCAGCGGATGCACCATTGATTTCTGCCAAAAATAATATTAATATAGAAGAGGTGTTAGAGCAAGTTGTTCATAAACTACCGGCACCTGTAGGAGATCCGGGTGCGCCGTTGCAGGCATTGATATTTGACAGTGTATATGACGCTTATAAGGGTGTAATTATCTTTTGCAGAATTAAAGAGGGAAGCGTTAAAGTGGGAAGCACCATTAAGATGATGGCAACAGGGGCAACCGCCAGTGTTGTGGAGATTGGTTATTTTGGAGCCGGACAATTCATTCCCTGTGAGGAACTCGCAGCAGGAATGGTGGGATATATAACAGCTAGTATTAAAAATGTGAAAGATACCAGTGTAGGAGATACAATCACCGATGCAGAGAATCCATGCAGCGAACCGTTACCGGGCTATAGAAAAGTAAATTCTATGGTTTATTGTGGATTATATCCGGCCGATGGATCTAAATATGGAGATTTAAGGGATGCCTTGGATAAATTGCAGTTAAATGATGCTTCACTTAACTTTGAAGCAGAGACTTCAGTGGCTTTAGGATTTGGGTACAGATGTGGATTCTTAGGTTTGCTGCATTTGGAGATTATTCAAGAAAGACTGGAACGCGAATATAATTTAGATCTTGTTACTACGGCACCGAGTGTTATTTATCGGGTACACAAGACCGACGGAACAGTAATAGAACTCACGAATCCAACGAATCTGCCAGATCCTAGTGAAATCGCTTATATGGAAGAACCGATTGTAAGTGCGGAAATTATAGTCACGACAGAATTTATCGGAAAGATAATGGAACTGTGCCAGCAAAGGCGTGGTATTTATCACAGTATGGAGTATATAGAAGGAAAAAGATCGTTACTAAAGTATGATTTACCTTTAAATGAAATCATATATGATTTCTTTGACGCTTTAAAATCCAGGTCGAGAGGTTATGCATCATTTGACTATGAGATAAAAAGCTATGTCCAGTCCAGTTTAGTGAAATTAGATATATTGATTAATAGAGAAGAAGTAGATGCACTTTCCTTTATTGTGCATGCAGATTCCGCATACGAACGAGGCCGGAAAATGTGTGAAAAACTAAAAGGTGAGATACCAAGACATTTATTTGAGATACCAATTCAGGCGGCCATAGGCAATAAAGTAATTGCCAGGGAAACGGTAAAAGCAATGCGAAAGGATGTTTTGGCAAAATGTTATGGTGGAGATATCAGCCGTAAGAGAAAATTGCTTGAAAAACAAAAGGAAGGCAAGAAAAGAATGCGTCAAATCGGAAATGTAGAAATTCCACAAAGTGCATTTATGAGTGTGCTAAAGCTGGATGATGAGTGATGTATATGGATAGACATAATTTGGGGATATATATACACATACCTTTTTGCACGTCCAAATGCAATTATTGTGATTTTCTATCTGCTCCTGCCACATCAGAGATGATAGACCTATATGTGAAAGCATTGTCTGATGAGATAAAAAGCTATCGGAGTATAGCGAGGGAATATGCCGTAAAAACTATTTTCATTGGCGGTGGGACACCATCGATTTTAACCGGTGAACAAATTCAGTTAATATTAACTGCAGTAAAAGAGATATTTAATTTAGCTGATGCTGAAACAACCATTGAATGTAATCCGGGAACTGTAACAATGGAAAAGGCATTACATTATAAGAAGTGCGGGATTAACAGAGTCAGTCTTGGGTTGCAATCTGCGAATAATGATGAATTAAAAATGCTAGGTAGAATTCATACCTATGAGCAATTTTTAGAAAGTTATCAGATATTTCGTCAATGCGGATTTGATAATATTAATGTCGATTTAATAAGTGCTCTGCCAAAACAATCAATTGCTGACTATAAGCAAAGCCTGCAAAGATTGATTCAATTAAATCCGGAACATATTTCTGCTTATAGCTTAATCATAGAAGAAGATACGAAATTATATGACATCGTATCTAGTTATCGTGAAAAAGGCATTGAAGTTCTGCCGGATGAAGAGGAAGACCGGAAAATGTACAAATTAACGGAATTTATGCTTCATCAGGCAGGTTATAAAAGATATGAGATCTCTAACTATGCAAGGGCAGGAAAAGAATGCAGACATAACCGTGCATATTGGACCAGAGGAAATTATATGGGGTTTGGTTTGGGTGCAGCCTCACTGGTAAAGGAGATGCGTTATAATAATATAAGTAACCTGTACGAGTATATCGATAATATTAATAAAAAAGTTTCAATACGGGAAAATATGATAAGATTGTCTATCGTAGAGCAAATGGAAGAATTCATGTTTTTAGGATTAAGACTGATGGAGGGTGTTTCTTATGCCGAATTTGAAAAGATGTTTCATGTGACACTGGATTCGGTTTATAAGCAGTCTTTAGATAAAATGATGGATGCCGGGCTCCTGATCAGGCAAGGCGACAGAGTTAGATTGACAAATAAGGGGATAGACATAAGTAATTACGTTATGAGCGAATTTATTCAATAATGATACTCTAAATGATAAAGATACACATGCGTCGAGTCGGTATTACTTTGTCAACTGAGGGTACAGAGATAGTTTGAAAGGAACAAATGAATGTCTAAGTCAGAAAAGAAAAAAGTAGTTGTAGGAATGTCAGGCGGTGTAGATTCATCTGTTGCAGCATATCTGCTGAAAGAACAAGGATATGAAGTAATTGGTGTAACTATGCAGATTTGGCAGGAGGAAGATGAAGAGACAATGGAACGGGAAGGCGGATGCTGCGGATTAAGTGCAGTGGATGATGCAAGAAGGGTAGCCGCTCAATTGGAGATCCCATATTACGTTATGAACTTCAAAAAAGAATTTAAGAAGTGTGTGATAGATTATTTTGTAGATGAATATCTCCTCGGCAGGACCCCCAATCCATGTATCGCCTGTAACCGTTATGTGAAATGGGAATCTTTATTAAAGCGGAGTATGGATATCGGAGCGGATTATATTGCAACCGGTCATTATGCAAGGGTGGTTAAGCTTTCAAATGGCAGGTATACGCTGCAAAAATCGGCGACAGATGCGAAAGATCAAACCTACGCCTTATATAATCTGACACAATATCAATTAGAACATACCCTGATGCCTGTAGGTGAATATGACAAAGACACAATTAGGGAGATAGCAGGTAAGATTGACCTTCGAATCGCGAATAAACCAGATAGTCAGGAAATATGTTTTATTCCGGATAATAATTATGCGAAGTTCATTGAAGATAATACAGATAACAAAATAGAGACCGGTAATTTTGTAAATCTTAATGGTGATATTATAGGAACACACAAAGGAATCACTCATTATACAGTCGGACAGCGAAAAGGTTTAAATCTATCGATGTGCAGGCCGGTATTTGTAGTTAAGATCAAACCGGAAACCAATGAAGTTGTAATTGGTGAAGGAAATGATGTGTATTCATCAAAATTATATGCAAACAGACTGAATTTTATGTCCATTCCATCCTTAGGCAGTGAAATGCATGTAACAGCGAAGATTAGGTATAGCCATAAGGGAGCTGCATGTACGATTAAAATGGCAGAAGAAGATTTACTTGAGTGTATTTTTGATGAACCGCAAAGAGCAATTACACCGGGTCAGGCAGTTGTATTTTATGATGGGGAATTGGTATTAGGCGGAGGAACGATTATATGAAAGCATTAAAGGGAAATAAGAAAATTATCTGGTTGTCACTTACTATTATCACTTTGGTGATTATCTCTGTGTTAGTTGTATTTAGTTTTTACAAAAATCGTATTGATACGAAGGTAAATAATTATATCGATCAGTATCTGTCTGATGTAATGGATGAAAGTGTAGAAAGAATCAGTGTGCGAATCAATGAAAATTTTAAAGCCTTGGAGGTATTGGCATTATTTATCAGTGAATATGATGATATAAAAAGTGATGAAGTAGTGGATATGTTATCAAAACAGGCAAGAATTACGCTGGTGAACCAATATAATGTCATCACCCCGGATGGAAAGGGTATTAATGGATATACGGATATAGAAAATATATTGGAACAGGATTTTGTACAAAAAGCATTTAATGGTGAAAGGTCAGTATCGGATATTATTACTTCCATGAATAATCAAGAACAGGAAGTAGTATTCAACGTTCCTATCTTTAAAGGAACTGAAGTAGTTGGAATCTTGCAGTTTGAATATTATTTAGAGACATTTGCGGAATTGATGGGAGACTCTGTCCTTGATAAAAAAGCAGATACCTTCATCACCCAGTTAGATGGTACATTAGTTTCAAGACCCGAAACAGCCAGCGGCGGCTCTAATATCTATACATTGCTAGAGAATATCATGATAGGAGATGCGAAGACCATTGAAAAATTAAAAAGCAAAATTAACAATGGTGAGACAGGAACTATCGTAATCGGGGAAGAGAAATATAAACGTTATATTTGTTATAACCATATCACAGCAAATGATTGGTATGCAATCACAATCATGTCAGCAAATGTTGTTGAAAATAATATATTGGATGTATCAACTATGGGGATAGAGATTGGTCAGGCAATCATTACTATTTTTGTATTATTAATTTTTTATATCTTTGCGATTTATATTCATGCAGCACTCAATACCAGATTGAATTATCAAAAATACAAAATTGTTGCGGAACAGTCAAATAGCATTATCTTTGAATATAATTATGAAAAAGATACGGCAATCACAAACACAAAGTGGGAAGAAAAACTTGGATATGAACCGGTTGATACGGAGTATATCAGCAAAATGACTACCGGAGAAATCGTGGTCGCGGAGGATATAGAGATTTTTGAAAGTATTTTTGAGGAGCTTCGGCAAGGAAAAGATATCGTTCAAAAAGAAATAAGAATTTATAATAAAGAAATGAATCCGGTTTGGCATATAATGAAAGCCAGCAGTATTAAAAACAGAAAGGGCAGGATTATTAAAGTAATCGGCAGATATATCAATATTGATAATAATAAGAGAGAGGTTGAATATTTTAAAGAGCAAGCCCAACTGGATCTGGTAACCGGTTTATTTAATAAAGAGACTACGGCATATAAAATATCAGCGGTTTTATCAACCTTGGGGCATGGCATAGTAAGTGCACTTCTATATATAGACATAGATGATTTTAAAGTTATCAATGATACCTATGGGCATAATTTTGGCGACTATTTAGTAGAGAATCTGACTAGGACGATTAAGGATTCTTTACCTGAATCGGCATTTGCCGGAAGGGTAGGGGGAGATGAGTTTATAATTATGCTGAGTCAAGTAAAAAACTCCGATGAAGCAATGGATGTTGCAAACCGCTTATTAAGAAAAGCGTCTGAAGTTACCCTTAATCATCATCCGGAGGTGAAATTAAGTATAAGCATTGGGATTGCCATGGCACCTAAACATGGAAAAGATCCCAGAACTTTGATAAAGTGTGCAGATAAGGCAATGTATAAAGCGAAAGAACAAGGGAAGAAATGTACTGTTTTAGGCGAATAATCTAAAATGACTTTTCACCTTGCGGCATCAATGTTATGATTCAAGTGAATGGATTTTAGAATGTGATGAGGGGTTCATGCCTGCCGGAGATATGCTATTCAAAGCAGTAGGTGTCCAAGAGATTCCAAATGAACTTGAAACATATAAGGAATACGATAATTAAAGTATCTATTTTGGAGGTAACACAATGAATTGCCCATATTGTAATAATGAAATGGAAAAAGGTCGGATTTTGGCTTCTGGTGCGGGTAGTATACCGGTGGCGATGTTAGAATGGTACGCCGAAAAAGATTTTGAAAAAAAGGGATTAATGGCTTCGTTAAAAAGAAAAGGAATATATATTAAAGATACAAAGGACGGATATTTCAGAGATTCATATCATTGTTCAGTATGCCGTAAGGTGTTTGGCGAATTTCCAACGAATGAAAAACAAAAATAAATCATGTTGCAAATGAAAAACGGCAAATGAATAAAGTGATTTCTCGGTTTGCGAGAGTAATTTTCGGTTTATGGGCTGTTTTTCTCTCTGACATTTTCGTAGATTAAAGGTACACAAGCGATTGTGACTAACTTTATTCGGAGGTCTATATGGAAAAGAAAACGATTGGCAGCTTTATTGCCGTATTAAGAAAAGCAAGTGGAATGACACAACAGGAGATGGCTGATAAACTCAACATATCAAACAAAGCGATAAGCCGCTGGGAGCGTGACGAGTGTTCTCCGGATTTATCACTTATCCCTATAATTGCTGAAATGTTCGGAGTGTCTTGTGATGAATTACTAAAAGGCGAACGCATAACAGGAAATTTCGATACGGAAAAATCATCTCCTAAAATTGAAAAACAAATCAAGCGTTTGTTGAACAATACCGTATCCCGTTTCAAATCAGCTGTCTATATTGCGATGGCGGGAAATTTTATCGGCTTTGTTTTAATGCTCGCAATATCTTATGGGTTTTACAAACCGATTATCGGCTTTGCCGTTTTAATGGTTTTGGTCATTGCAGGCGCACTCCTGACACTGTTGTCCTTGAACAGATTAAACGACCAAGCGAAAAATAATGAACTGTTTGACAATTTGACCGAAGCAGACGCTGATTATTTCAAAAGAACAAGATACCGTTTTACGTTTATTTCACTTCTGATATGCGCTATGTCATTCCTATGGAGCTTGCCGTTTATCATGATACAAGACGATTATTTTATGAACAGCGTGATAGTCTTTGATGAATATATAAGATTTATTCCACTCTTTATTTTAATAACAATATTGGTTTACTTTGTTTTTGACGTTTGTTGCCGCCGCATTTTTTTAGGAGAAACCAAAACATTCAAAATTGAGAAACAGGCTAAAACCCTTAATATGATACATTTTTCCCTTTCCTCTGTTATTTTTGCTATTGTGATTATTGTCAATGTCTTAAATATAAATGCTTCGTCAGAGGGCGCATTAGGATTACCTATGCTGTTGTTCATTATAATGCTAATGTTGCTTGGAGTGTTTGCTGTTGTTTATTTTGCTATCAAGAAAAAAGAACCTTATAAACTAATAATCATAACAGGGCTGCGAAATATTGGTTGTTTTATAACCGTGATGGGTTTTATGGGCGTGTACTTTTCAACACAGAGCTATATATCTGTGCCGCTTTTGATTCTGGCGGTTTCTATCGGAGGATATGCCTTACTTAAAAAATATTGGGTTGAAAGATAAAAGATTTACGATAAAAAGCGTGCTTTTCGGTATTATACGAAAGGTACGCTTTTTGTTTGTGTTCCTTAATTGCGTTTTACCTCAGTTTAACTTCCGGATTCAGAAAATGCTTATTAGGAAGGCTGTGTCTTATATTATAAAAGAGATTTGCTTAAATTTTTTCAATTTGTTCAGATAAGGACGGTTTAAAATGTAGAAAAATTTGAAATCACTAAATTATAATTTCCAGGCTTAGAGTTATCTTCATCTATCATATATTTACCATCGGAACCTTTGGCTTTGATTTCGACAACATTTAAGGAATTGTCTGTCACCAGCTTATCTTGAGGTATGGTAACGGTTGCTTTTCCATTATTGACTTTGGCATCTACTAAATAAGTACCGTTGATTTGAAAGGTTACAGTTTGTATTTGTGTATCATTGATATCGGCAGTTATTACACATTCAGATGCATTTTTGATTTCACCTACTGTCAGCTTATCAGAAGTTTTATAACAACCCAATGAAGTGACCAAAGTATCGATGTCTTTGAACTGGGCATCTAACCAAGAGACACGTTCTGTAATAAAAGACTTCAGACTATTAATCGAAGTTATAAAATCTTTGCCATGGTATTGTGCATATGTTTGAATCCATCTTTTATCATTTGCTATGGCAGAATCCGAAAGATAATCCTGATACGTATCAATCGTTCCGCCTGTCTTTATCATATCTTCTATTAGGGTAGGACGAATGGAGTTATATTTTTCAAAAATCTTCACTAAGAAATAAGGATCCCTGATTAGCATAGTATTCCACTGCACTGATTGATAATATTGCTCATTGGTAAAGTATATATTGGTAGTATGCCATTCATCCGTAACATAAGTGTCAATATTATACATATTAATATTTCCAAAGGCCCAGTCAAAATCCCATTGAGGCCCAATAACTGCAAGTTTATCAATATCTTTATATATGTGGAAACTGTTCTTCATACTATCCCAATTCATTGAATATTCACAAATTATAAAATTATTTAACAGACTGTCCATTGTGAACAATTCGCTATAATGTTTGTCGTTGTTTGTATTGTCTATATAGGTAGCTTCCTCATATTGAGCAGACCACCCTGTAGAGGGATTAAAGCTGCCGGGTTGAGCAACAAAATAATGGGTATCTGAATTCCTAAATATAAAATCGTCACTATGCAATGCATATTCAAAAGTAGTAATATAGTTATATGCATAATTATATAAGGATGTATTAATGAAAGTATCGGCCAGAACAGGCTCCGGGGTATTAAAATAAAGTGGAAGTCTGTAAGGTGAAATGGTACTTGCCAGTGACCAATCCCATTCGGAATAGAAATCCATTTCCAAGACAAAACCGCCTTCTGCTTTTGGGATGTCAACACTGTCTGGAATCGTATATTTCTTATTTTTATAAACAATTTGATGTGGTTCATCAATCCATGAATAATCCAGTTTTAATGCGTCTTTCAAATCTTTTTGAAAAACAGCGTCACCGGCGGATTCTGTCGTAATAGCCGTAGCAGCATCTTCGGCGATATCATCCCAATCTAAAATATTAATGCGTGTTTTTCCTACTCTGATGTGCTCACATAATTGGTAGATACCAATATACTCATTGTTATAGTAAACATCAATAAACGTAGACTCCATATAGGATTCATCACCAAGTGCGCCGCTAAGATCATATAACAGTTTGTTGCGCATGTGAGTATGATCAATATCATTCGCTAATAATACCCAATGCTTGCTTTTACCCATTCCAAATAAGTCGACCTTTTCGTCAAATTTAATCTTATAAGGTTTTTTAGGTCTGATAGCAGTGGAATTACCGCGTACCTTTAGCTGCATATTTCCCTGATAGGAACAAGTTGATCCTTCATAGCTTGTGCCTTCGATGGAAACTGTTGCGTCAGTATAACTTTCTTTACTGACAACGTGATATGCTGTGTCACATGTTATGTACATTTTAGGTAAGGCTGAAGAAACTATATCAGTATTATCATTATTAGATATAGCAGTTACAGATTCTTCATCAGAGTCAGCGCCGGAGGAGCAGGCAGTGGTTGACAGAATAAGAAATGCAGATAAACAAAGAAACATCAAATATTTTATTTTTTTTATCATAAATAAACCTATATACCGTAAGCCGGCTTACGATACTGCCATGAATCATTTAAAACAATTTAGGCATCCCTTTCTTAATTTTTACTAAAAATTTCAGATAATTTCACTTATCATAGTTGGATGTGCTCGGCGTGCAGAATGAGCAAATCACAATCTTTACAGTTCAGCCATGCTATTCATAGTTTAGTGGATTTTGCTATCTGATATCAGAAATGACTATTTTGACTCCCAAATTATTCATGACTAACGTCCGCTCTATATAAAAAATTGTGCAGTTTGCTCTTAGTGAGCGAGCTCACACATACAAATTGTACAAATCTTACTGTATGGCTGAACTGTAACGCACAATCTTTTTCTTTAATAATAACATATTAACCATTAAAGTCAATTTATTTTGATGGTTTTTGGATAAATATATTAATATAAATAATAGAATAAAAATACCTATAATGGAAAGAATAGCAACAGAATATTTCGTTAGAAAGGAAAACAAATTATGGATGAAAAGGATAGAGAGAAAGAAAATAGTAAAGATGAAAGAATAAAAGAAACAGGACAAACCACATTAGAAGATAATACCAAAAAGCATAAAATACATTTATTATCAATCATTGGTGAAATTGAAGGGCATGAATGTCTGCCTGCAAATAGTAAAACAACCAAATATGAACACGTACTGCCACAACTGGCAACAATAGAAGATAGTGAGGAATATGACGGGCTATTGATTATTATTAATTCTATTGGCGGAGATGTAGAATCCGGATTAGCGATTGCTGAAATGATTGCTTCAATAAGTAAGCCGACAGTATCACTGGTTCTGGGAGGAAGTCACTCTATTGCAGTACCTCTGGCGACTGCTACAGACTATTCGTTTATTGTACCAACCGGAACGATGGTAATTCATCCGGTCAGAATGAATGGATTGTTTATAGGAGTACAACAGACATATGATTACTTTAAAAAAATACAAGACAGAATTTTAGGCTTTATATGTGACCATTGTGACATAGAACCGGAAAGATTAGAAAAACTAATGAGTGAAACGGGAGTGCTGACAAAGGATGTCGGCAGTATTCTGGTCGGGGAACAGACCGTTGAAGAAGGTATTATTGATGAGGTGGGAGGAATTAGTCAGGCAATTTGTAAGCTACATGAGATGATTGATGAAAAATAATGAATTAAGTGGAATCGAACTAAGCGGAACCGGGTTGAATCTGGCCGTGACCGGGTTGAGTTTGGCCGTGACCGGGTTGAGTATGATCGTGACCCGGTCACGGCCAAACTCAACCCGGTCACGGCCAGATTCAACCCGGTTCCGCTTAGTTCGATTCCACTTAATTTTATGTTGACAATTTTTTACACAAATGCTATCATTATTAAGTGAAATTAACAGTCAAAAAATAACGAAAGGAGGCGAATATTATGGCAATTTTAACTAGAAGCAACATTAACCTGATAGTATTAGATACATCGATATTCGCCTTAGAAGACTTTTCGTTTTCTCGTATTGATTAACATATAGATTATGTCCAATCTATACATAAATTTACAAAGGTGTAAACATTCAGTGTATCTAATAATAGGTACACTTTTTTGTTGTTTTTTATCCGACTGCCGGAGATACCAGGGTTTGCATTGCAAACTTTTTGTTACAAGAAAACTATACAAAGATAAAATTGACAGAATATTTTCGTCATAAGAGGGAGAAGAATGTGAAAGAAAAAGTAATATTTAGTAATGATATGAAAAAGAAAGAGATTCTAATAAACAACAAACAGTACAATATGTGGGATTTTCTAAGGATCCCAATGAGTATATGTCCTATTATCACACTGATTATCGGCATCAACCGCATTATTACCGCATCAATACCTGCGATAACAGTATTGGTAACAGCTGATTTTGTAGACACGATAATAGCTGTATATAATAAAGAAACTCAATATGGCAGTATCTTTGTGCCACTAATTTTATATATGTTGATTATCTTATATTCATATATGAATCAAACACTGATATTTGGTTTTGTCAATATTAGATATGATATGAAGATATATAAATATTTTCGCAGTGCTATCGCCGATAAAAGAGCAAAGTTGGAATATAAGCATATTGAAAACAATGATACCTGGGATTTAATTACTAGAACTAGTAATGATCCGTTAATGAAAGTAGCATTGGGAATGAATGGAATTTTCGACGTAGCAGAGATTGTAATCAGAATTGGGTCTGTTCTTGTAATTCTAATGACGCAAATATGGTGGATTGGATTATTGATTTTAGCCATAACGGTGCCCTTGCTGTTTATGGCGATTAGAGGTGGAAAAGAAATGTATGACGCAGATAAAGAAGCACAGAAACATTCCCGACGTGCAGATTATCTGCATAGAGTGCTTAGCAATCGAGAGAATATAGAAGAAAGAGCTTTATTTCATTATACAGATCATATCAATGAAAAGTGGCACGACCGCTATGAAAAATCCAGAAAAATCAGTTTAAAAACAGATATGAAATGGTTTATCAATATGAAAAGTGCAAGTCTGCTCACAATTGTTATTTCACTAACGATCATTGGAGTACTATTAATACCATTATCAAAGAATGTGATAACAATTGGTTTGTTTATGGGTTTGGTAACGGCAACATTGGATTTGGTACAAATGATGTCATGGAGGCTATCTTATGTAACAAATCAAATCGCTAAAAACACCGAATACCTGAAAGACTTAACTACATTTATGGCGTTATCAGAATCAAAAGGGGCATTAGATGAACCTGAAAAAGCTGACAATATGTTGTTTGAAACTCTAGAATTTAAAGGGGTTTCCTTTAAGTATCCAGAGACAGAAAAGTATATTCTAAAAGATTTTAGCCTAGTTATGGTAAAAAATCTTCATTATGCATTTGTAGGAATCAATGGTGCTGGAAAGACAACGATTACAAAGCTGCTGACAGGTATGTATGATAATTATGAAGGTGATATATTTATAAATGGGAAGAATTTAAGAGAATATCGATTAGCGCAATTAAAATCAATGTTTTCAGTCGTGTATCAGGATTTTGCAAAATATTTTATATCCATGAAAGACAATATTGCCATAGGAAATGTCCTTGAGATGAAGGAGAGAAAGCAGAATACGCAGCAGATTCTAGAGACGATTCACTTAATGGGATTAGAGGATGCGGTAGAAGGTTTGTCAAATGGTATCGATACACCCCTTGGGAAAATCAGTGAAAATGGAATGGATTTATCAGGCGGGCAATGGCAGAAGTTAGCTGTTGCAAGAACTTTATATAATCCGGCACAAGTGAGGATATTAGATGAACCGACTGCGGCACTTGATCCGGTGGCAGAAAGTGAATTGTATGAAATGTTTGGAAGAATAAGCGCCGGGAAGACTACGGTTTTTATCACACATCGATTAGGAGCTGCCAAATTGGCTGACGAAATTATTGTAGTTGATGAAGGACGAGTAGCGGAAAAAGGAAACCATAATACTTTATTGCAAATGAACGGGATTTATACCGAAATGTTCGAAAGTCAAAGGAGCTGGTACAAATGATAAAAAATAGTAAAAATAAAAAAGTAAATGTCTTTGTTGTATGCAAAAAAATAATTCCACACTTTTTTAAGAGAACTCCAGCATTATTTTTAATAGGTATCCTGCTCTCTATATTTCATGGGACTTCATTCGGGTTGATCACATTGTTACAACAAAGATTTTTTGATGCTGCAGCACAACTAACAACGGGAGAGGCAACAGTGGGATTCGTGATTGTATCTCTTTTGATTTTAGGAGTAGGACATGTGGTGAATCAAGTATTAAATGGAGTAGCTAATTATACGCCGAGTATTATGGTAACAAAGGTATCAGGTTATCTATGTTCTGATTTACATAAAAAAATAGCAAAACTTCATCCAATTTTATTTGAGGATACCAATAAGTTGGATGATATCAATAAAGCAGAAGAAGGCATGGGGAATGCACTGTGGTTTACTTTTAACTTTATGGAAATGTTTTTCTTCTACCTGCCCTATTTTATATTTATGGGGTGGTATTTATACAGCCTAAAACCGATTTTAGTGATAGGCATTCTATTAGTATTTATACCTACTGTTTTTACGCAATTTTTAAGAATGAAAGTATTTACTAAGATAGAAGACCAATCAGCACCGGAAAGAAGAAAGTATGATTACTATGAAGAATGTATCGTAAGCAGAGAATATTATAAAGAAACTAGATTATTAGGTGCGTTCTCTTACTTTAAAAAATTATATGTGGATTCTTTAGATTTGTTACAGAGGTTAAAATATAAAGCCACTAATAAAACAGCAATTTACGAAATAATCGCAACAGCAATTTCAGTACTGGGATATTGCGGAATTATTTATTTATTGTTTGATGCTATTATGAAAAATGAAATATCTATAGGGGCATTTGCTTCTGTGCTTGCTTCTCTTGGACTGTTATATGGTATTATGGACGAAGCAGTAAGACGTCAGGCAGGAAATATGTCTAAAAATTTTGGGACTGTAAAAAATTATATTAATTTTCTGGAAATGCCTGAAAGACTGGGGGAAGAAGTGGAGTTGCCAGATAAATATGATATCACATTGGATAATATTACGTTTACCTATCCGAATGCAGAGACGAATGCTGTTGAAAGTGCCAGCCTGACCATAAAATCGGGAGAAACAATAGCCATTGTAGGAGAAAATGGATCGGGGAAATCAACAATAATAAGGTTGATTATGGGTCTGTATCAACCGAAAGAGGGGATAGTTTTCTATGGTGATACCGATATCTGTAAAGTATCTCTAAAAAAAATAACAAAGAATACTTCGGCAGTATTTCAAAAATATCAACGTTATCAGATGAAACTAGATGAGAATATAGGAATCAGTCAAGTAGAGATATTAACCGAAGAAGAGGAACTAAACCATATCTGTGAAATGGCAGGAGTCGATATTAAAGACAACAATACCTTTATAGAGGGATATCAAACAATGCTCTCAAGAGAATTTGATGGTGTAGATTTATCAGGCGGGCAATGGCAGCGTGTGGCGATTGCCAGAGCATTTTATAGAAATCACGAACTAATCGTATTAGATGAACCGACAGCAGCAATCGACCCTTATGAAGAAACGAGAATTTACAATCAATTTGCTGAGATATCTAAGGATAAAACATCTATTATTGTAACACATAGACTTGGTTCTGTTAGACTGGCAGATAGAGTAGTAGTTATGAAAGAGGGAAAAATTGTACAAGTAGGAACCCATGATGAATTACTAAATCAAGTTGGGGAATATGCAAGGTTATATATGGCTCAGGAGCAGTGGTATCATTAAATTTACTTTCAGCCGTGACCGGGTCACGGCTGAACTCAACCGGGTCACGGCTGAACTTAACCCGGTCACGGTCGAAGAATAAACAATGGTGAAATCGTCAATAATATGGATAAAATCAGGAGGTATTCATATGAATGATAAAAGGATTTTTATGGCTGATAAAGCTCAAAAAAATATTGTTGGCGTAATTAGCTGTGATAAAAATGTAAAATTTGAATGTAATGGAGAAGTGTTAACGGAGCTTGTGCCAAATACATCAGACGGAGCGAAAGAGAAGCATATTCCGATTGTTACGGTTAGCGGAGATATAGTATCAGTAGAGGTTGGAAGTATCTTTCATCCTATGTCAGAAGAACATAGTATCGCATGGGTATATCTGCAGACAGAAAAAGGCGGGCAAAGAATGAATTTAGGTATTTCAGATGAGCCAGTTGCTTATTTTACAGTAGCAAAAGGAGATGCACCGGTCGCAGCATATGCATATTGTAACCTGCATGGATTTTGGAAGACGGATATTTAAGAGAAAGAGTTAAAATAGAGTTGTTAATTAGCTAATTTTATTAGTTTATTAGCAACTCTATTTTAATACTTATATTATAGAAAAATTGGAAGTATAATCATTATATCCATATTAATTAATAACAGGAGGGTAAAATGAACAAACATATCAAAGATATTGGAGCAGTATGTGTTTCGATTTTTATTGTATTGGCAGCATTCTTATTTATGTCTAGTAATATATTGCCTGCTATTATAATGCTGACGGCAGCAACAGGTAATGGATTGTTATTCTTTGTAATATCAGATTCAATGGATAAAAAGGAGAAAGAGTTGGAGGAGTTAAGTAAATTAAAAAGTTGTTGCAGGACAATATTGAAAAAAAGGTTTGTAAAAGATGTAAAAAGGAAATCGATTTAAACTATGGGACAATTATATTTCAATTTATTTTTAATGATGAAGAACAAATGTTTGCAATATTCTCTTAGGTATATTATAATAGCAATGTAAATATATTTAAAAAGTATTATGAAGTTTTAGGTTGAATAAAAAACTGATTAATAGTAAAATAGCAAGTAAGTGTAAAAAATGACGTAGATAACAGAAGGGCAAGGAAAATGAATTTATTGCAAGCTATCTTTTTAGGATTTATACAAGGAGTTTCGGAGTTTCTTCCAATCAGCAGCTCGGGACATCTCGCAATTTTCAAAAATATATTTGGCCTAAGGGAGGCAGGGCTCGCGTTTGACGTGTTACTGCATTTAGGTACACTGGTTGCAGTATTTATTGTATATTGGAGAGATATAGTAAGATTGATTATAGATGGAGTAGGGATTATTGCAGATAGCTGCTATAATGTTTTCTATGCAGCGATTAAGAACAGGCATGGCAGGGTTGTAGAATACAGAGGTGTAATCAATACAGCTTACAGGAAATTTGCATTACTAGTAATTGTCTCTACAATACCGACAGCCATTATTGGAGTAACAGCTAAAGGCTTAATAGAAGAAGTAGGCAAAACATTAATAGTTCCGGGAATCTGTCTGTTGATTACGGGTGTACTTCTGTTGATATCGGATTTGTTAACGGAAGGGAAAAAGACACCAAATAAAGCTACATATGGAAATGCTTTTTTTATCGGTATTACACAAGGAATCGCTACATTACCGGGTCTTTCAAGATCGGGAACAACTATTACAGCATCTCTTTTCTGCGGATTTAGAAGAGATTTTGCTGTAAAATATTCATTTATTATGTCTATTCCGGCAATCTTGGGAGCAGTTGTTTTAGACGTGAAAAATTTGTTTACAGAAACTGTTACGTCAGCAGAATTGGCTAATTATGTGGTTGGAACCGCAATAGCGGCAATTGTAGGATATATTTGTATCAAGACAATGTTAGTTGTTGTTAGGAATAAGAAGTTTAAATATTTTGCATATTATTGTTTTACAGTTGGTGCAATTGCAATTATTTATCATATATTTTTTTAATGGATTAATTGGAGGATGATTCAGTGGCGAATACTGGAAAGAGTACAAGAGGTACAGGAACAAAAAAGAAAACCACGACAAAATCTGGCAGTGGTAGAAAAAAAACAACCGGAAAGTCCACAGGATCAAGAACTGCAGCTAAAAAAGCAAATACGAAATACGTACCTACCGAGAAAGATATCATGGTGCGTAATGAAGTTGAGTTATTGATATTATTGGCAGCATCACTGATATTACTTTTAAGTAATTTTGGATTGTGCGGCAGGATTGGAGATTATCTAAGTTACTTTATGTTTGGTTCCTTTGGAATCTATGCATACATAATACCTATTCTTTTAGTAATTGGCGGTGCATTTTTAATATCTAATTTTGGAAATCATAAAGCGGTTGTAAAGTTTTTTGCCAGTCTGTTTATGTTAATTTTGTTGTGCTCATTAGTTCAATTAGTAACCGTTGGTGTTGACAAAAATATGAGTTTAGCGGACATTTATAAAGAATGCGCTGTGAGTAAATATGGCGGCGGAGTGATTGGGGGAGCAGTGGTTTATGCACTAACCAATCTGCTGGGTATAGTCGGCAGTTATGTGGTGATTGTTATCCTGATTATTGCGGCATTTGTATTGATTACAGAGAAATCGGTAATTGGCGGAGTCAAAGCCAACGGTGTAAAAGTGTTTAACTCGGCGAAAGAGGATATGGTCAGATTAAGAGAAAATAACGAGTATATGCGTCAGGAAAAAGAAAGAAGAAAAAAATTCCGTACAAATAAAAAATTAAAAGGTGTATCTATAGAAAATACTAAGATTAGAGACAGAGAGGATAATGATACCGAGATTCATGAGATTCGACCGGAAATGAATGATTCCATATTTAAAGGTAATATACATATTCATACCGAGTCTGATCATACTCTAAGTCAGGGAGAAATGGACGCATATGGCAATAAAAGAACATCCGAGAGGGAAATGAAATATAAAGAATATAATGTTGGCAATAAAGAAGCTAATAATAAAGAGGCACACCGAGAAATGGATGCAAACGAACCATTTAATCCTATGGAGAAAATTGCAGCCAGCAAATCTGCATTAGATACCATGTCAAGGAAACCTTTTCAGACTGATGCAAACCAGATTAAAATACATACAGAAGGTGACAGTGATGATAAAAGAGAAATTCCTGCCCCTACTATAGAAGGCAGCTATTCTAATAATAATGAGGGTGCAAAGATAATTCCAAAAAAGAAGCAGATTTATGTGTTACCACCCCTTAATCTTCTAATGAGAGGGACAAGCAATAAAAAAGGTGCAAACCAGACTGAATTAAAAGCTACTGCGCTTAAATTACAAAAGACACTGCAAAACTTTGGTGTAGGCGTTACCATTACAGATGTAAGCAGAGGTCCGTCAGTTACAAGATACGAATTACAACCGGAACAAGGAACAAAAGTTAGTAAAATCACATCATTAACAGATGATATCAAGCTTAATTTAGCAGTGGCAGATATTAGAATCGAAGCACCAATTCCCGGTAAGGCGGCAGTGGGAATTGAAGTACCGAATGACGGAAAAGATACAGTATACTTTAGAGAATTGATTGAATCGGACGAGCTTCGCAATCATCCGTCTAAGCTGGCATTTGCTGCCGGCAAAGATATATCAGGCAAAGTGATTGTGGCAGATATTGCCAAGATGCCTCATATGTTGATTGCCGGTACAACCGGGTCTGGAAAATCAGTATTCACAAATTCAATAATTATGAGTATTCTATATAGAGCTAAACCTTCAGAAGTGAAACTGATTATTGTGGATCCTAAAGTTGTGGAATTTGGTGTATACAATGGGATACCACATTTATTGATTCCGGTAGTTACAGATCCAAAAAAAGCAGCGGGAGCACTTCATTGGGCAGTTGCAGAGATGTCTGACCGTTATAAGAAATTTGCTGAATTAAATGTAAGAGACCTTAAAGGATATAATGAAAAAATTGCCTCATTACCGATAGAAGAAGGTGCAGAACCGTTAGAAAAATTACCGCAGATTGTTATTATTATTGATGAGCTGGCAGACTTAATGATGGCGGCGGCAAAGGAAGTGGAAGAAGCTATATGCCGTTTGGCACAATTAGCAAGAGCAGCCGGAATTCATTTGGTAATTGCGACCCAAAGGCCATCTGTTGATGTAGTAACAGGATTGATTAAGGCGAATATACCATCAAGAGTAGCCTTGTTAGTATCTTCTGGAATAGATTCGAGAACTATTATTGATATGAACGGTGCTGAAAAATTACTTGGCAATGGAGATATGCTGTTTTATCCGTCAGGATATGTAAAACCGGTACGTTTGCAGGGAGCATTTATATCTGATGAGGAAGTTATGAAAGTTGTGAACTTTATTACACGGCATAGCGGTGAAACTGAATATGATGAAGAAATCACAAGACAGATTACGGCGCCCTTAAGTGATGGAGCATCCTTGGCAGCGGGAGATGATTCAGGAAGAGATATGTACTTCATAGATGCGGCTAAGTTTGTGGTAGAAAAGGAAAAAGCATCAACAAGTATGTTGCAAAGAGTATTCAAGATAGGTTTTAACAGAGCCGCCAGAATAATGGATCAATTAGCAGCAGCTAATATTATTGGAGAAGAAGAAGGCACAAAACCGAGGAAGGTATTGATGTCTATGGAACAGTTAGGAGAATTTTTGTCTGAGCTTAATTAAGTAAAGGATAAAAGAAGACACAATAGTGATGCCATCGCCAAATCTGACATTTGGCTCGGCGGAATGGAGTAAGAATATGAAAACAGATATTGAGATTGCCAGAGAGGCTAAAATGTTACATGTCAAAGAGATAGCTGCTAAGATTGGTATTACCGAGGATGATATAGAATACTACGGTAAATATAAAGCTAAGCTATCCAATGAATTCATGAAAAAGGCAGAACATAATCAAGATGGTAAATTAGTATTGGTGACTGCAATCAATCCAACTCCGGCCGGAGAGGGGAAAACTACAATCAGCGTGGGTTTAGGCCAGGCACTAAACAAGCTTGGTAAAAATGCGGTAATCGCACTTCGTGAACCGTCTCTTGGACCCTGTTTTGGAATCAAAGGCGGTGCAGCCGGCGGCGGATATGCACAGGTAGTACCTATGGATGATTTGAATTTGCATTTTACCGGAGATTTTCATGCAATTACAGTAGCCAATAACCTATTGGCGGCATTATTAGATAATCATATTCAACAGGGGAATGAATTGGGTATTGATACAAGGCAAATTGTATGGAAACGCTGTCTGGATATGAATGATCGTGTACTAAGAAATGTTGTAGTAGGTCTGGGATCAAAAATGGACGGGGTGACAAGAGAAGATCATTTTGTGATTACTGTAGCATCGGAAATTATGGCAATTTTATGTCTTGCAAGTGATATGAAGGATTTAAAAAACAGACTTGGAAATATTATCGTAGCCTATGACTATGCCGGAGATCCCATAACTGCGGGACAATTACAGGCAGTCGGCGCTATGGCGGCAGTTCTTAAAGATGCGATTAAACCAAACTTAATACAGACATTAGAAAATACCCCGGCATTGGTACATGGCGGACCATTTGCCAATATTGCCCATGGTTGCAATTCGGTCAGAGCAACAAAGACGGCTCTTAAGATTGCCGATATTGTTGTGACAGAAGCAGGATTTGGTGCCGATTTAGGAGCTGAAAAGTTTTTTGATATTAAGTGCCGAAAAGCGGGATTAAAGCCGGATGCAGTTGTATTGGTAGCTACGATCAGAGCGCTGAAATATAACGGCGGAGTGCAAAAGAGTGAATTAAATCAAGAAAATTTAGAAGCATTAGAAAAGGGTGCGGTCAATCTGGAAAAGCATATTGAAAATTTACAGAAATATGGTGTACCGGTAATTGTTACCCTAAATTCATTTATTTCAGATACCAAGGCAGAGAATGAATTCGTCAGAAAGTTCTGTGAAGAAAGAAGCTGTGAATTTGCATTAGCAGAAGTTTGGGAACACGGCGGTGAAGGCGGAATAGAGCTTGCGAAAAAGGTTGTTCATACTTTAGAGACGAAAGAGAGTCATTTTAAGCCATTATATGAATCAGAGTTACCATTAAAAGATAAAATCAATACGATTGCAGCTGAGATCTATGGAGCGAACGGAATTGTTTATACCCAGGCCGCAGTAAAAGCACTGGATAAAATAACTAAGATGGGTTATGGAGAATTGCCGGTTTGTATGGCAAAGACACAGTACTCCCTGTCTGATGATCCATCAAAACTGGGACGGCCGACCGGCTTCGATATCAATGTCAGAGAAGTATATTTATCGGCAGGAGCTGAGTTTGTAGTGGTAATCACGGGAACAATTATGACAATGCCGGGACTTCCTAAGCGGCCTGCAGCAGTTGATATAGATATTGATGAGAATGGATCCATAACAGGATTGTTTTAACAGAAAATTAAATATAGAAGGCGGTTTATTTTAATGGAGTTTGAATTTAGCAAGATGCATGGTATAGGTAATGATTACGTGTATATAAATTGCTATAAGGAAACAATAGATAAACCAGAGAATTTAGCCGAGGTGGTAAGTGACAGACATTTCGGAATCGGTTCAGACGGATTGGTTCTGATTCAGCCATCCGAGGTGGCAGACTGCAAAATGTGCATGTATAATGCGGATGGAACAGTAGGGGCGATGTGCGGCAATGGGATTCGGTGTGTAGGAAAATATGTATATGACAGAGGGTTAGTTTCAAAAGATGTTATAAAAGTGGAAACATTAAGCGGAACAAAGAAGTTAAAATTGAGTATTCATAATAATCAGGTCAGCAGCGTTACTGTAAATATGGGAAAGCCCAGTTTAAAAGCCAAGGATATCCCGGTTAAAACCAATAAATCTAAAATGATAGGTGATTTACTGATAGTAAAAAAACGGATTTATAGGATTACTTGTGTTTCGATGGGAAATCCGCATACGGTTATCTTTGTAAAAGACGTAAATAAAATCAAATTAAATCATATTGGTAAAGCAATTGAGAATCACAGAATATTTCCGAACAGAACAAATGTAGAATTTGTGAAAGTGATTGATGATACGAATATAGAAGTAAGGGTTTGGGAAAGAGGCAGTGGTGAAACCTTAGCTTGTGGAACAGGCGCATGCGCCTGTGTGGTAGCAGCTGTAGCCGCCGGCTATTGTAAAAAAAGTACCTTAATTAAAGTTAAACTGTTAGGCGGATATTTATATATCAAATATCTGGCAAATGGGGATGTACTGATGAATGGACCTGCAGCATTCGTGTATACAGGAAAATATAAGTTAAAAAATTAAGGTAGATGGTATAAATGAGGTTATCTGATTTATTAAGTGGTATTCGTTATGAACTTATGAGCGGCAGATTAGATACTGAGATTAGAAAGGTTATATGTGATTCCAGAGAACAGGTAATGGGGAATATTTTTGTCTGTATCGAGGGCTATCATGGAGATGGACATCAGTATATTGAGCAGGCAGCGGTTGGCGGTGCCCAAGCGATTGTGATACAAAATAAAGATTTTGTATCGTCTGATATATTAAATCAATTAACGGTTGTTTATGTAAGGGATTCAAAAGAAGCATTGGCTGTAATGGCAATTAATTTTTATGGGAATCCGGCGAATAAGTTAATTACAATAGGAATAACCGGTACAAAAGGAAAAACCTCGATCGCCGCCATAATTGGGGATATTTTGAAAACGGCAAACAGAAGGGCCGGCATAATAGGAACCTTAGGTGTACAATTACCCGATTCGATTGAACCAAGGAGTATTGCCAATACGACGCCAAGTGCATTGGAGATTCAAAAATATTTGTATGAAATGGTTCAAAGTGGATGTGAATATGCAATATTAGAAGTATCTTCTCAGGGGTTAAAGGATAAAAGGGTATTTGGTATGGAATTTGATTATGGAATCTATACAAATATTTCTATCGATCATATTGGTACGAACGAGCATAAGGATTTTGCAGAATACTTAGAATGTAAAAGCAGATTATTTAAACAATGTAAGTATGGGATTATTAATTTGGATGATGACCATTTTTATGATATAATAAAGGAAGCGGCTTGCCGGATATACACATACGGGTTTTCTATAACTGCCGATTTGATGGGAAAGAGTACAGAAAATTATGAATTTAAAACGTATGGGATGGAAGATAATAATTTCAAGATTAATGCAATCGGTGATTTTGCTGTCTACAATAGTTTGGCAGCGATTTTATTTGCCAGATTGCAAGGGATACCGATGGAATTTGTAAAAAGAGCCCTGAAAACATTTGTTGCAAAAGGAAGAATGGAGTTAGTAAATGTTTCTGATGCATATATGGTGATTATTGATTATGCCCATAATGCAAAAAGTTTGGAGAATGTGTTAAAATCCGTTAGGAAGTATGGTGGCAAAAGAGTTATAGCGATGTTTGGCTGCGGAGGGAACCGTTCAAAGACACGACGGTATGAGATGGGTGAGATATCGGGAAGGTTAGCGGATATTACAGTTATTACAGAAGATAATTCAAGGTGGGAATCACCTTTTGATATTATAGATGATATTTTAACAGGAATTAAAAAGACCGATGGAAAATATATAGTAATTCCGAACCGGCGGGAAGCGATGAAGTATTGTTTAGTAAATGCCATGCCGGGGGATATTATTATGTTTCTGGGAAAAGGTCATGAGGACTACCAGGAGATTCAAGGAAAAAGATATAGTTTTGATGAAAGAATCGTTATTAAAGAGATTATGGAGGAAATACAAAACGATGACGCAGATAATTGATGGGAAAAAGATTTCAGCTGAAATAAAAGAAGAACTTAAAGTGAAAGTAGCAGACTATGCCGAGCAGGGAATTAAAATCTGTTTAGCTGTAATTCAAGTAGGGAGCGATCCGGCTTCAAGTGTATATGTAGGTAATAAAAAAAAGGCATGTGAATATATTGGAATTGAATCATTGTCATATGAAATGCCGGAGGAAACCACACAGAAGGAATTGTTGGATTTGATTAGGGAACTAAATGATCGAAAAGATGTAAATGGAATTTTAGTTCAATTACCATTACCAAAGCATATTGATGAGAATCTTGTAATTAAGACCATTGACCAGGAAAAAGATGTGGATGGTTTTCATCCGATGAATGTAGGTGCATTGGTGGTTGGCAGTAAAGGATTTGTGTCCTGTACACCGGCTGGTATCATCCAGTTGCTAAAGAGAAGCAACATAGAGATAGAAGGAAAAGAGTGTGTAATTGTAGGAAGAAGCAATATTGTAGGGAAACCAATGTCTTTATTATTATTAAGAGAGAATGGTACTATTACAATTGCGCATTCCAGAACGAAAAATTTAAAAGAGGTAACCAAAAAGGCAGACATTTTAATTGTTGCCATAGGTAAACCTAAGTTTATTACAGATGAATATATAAAGGAGGGTGCAGTAGTAATTGATGTCGGAATCCACAGAGATGAACATAACAAGTTATGTGGAGATGTTGATTATGCATTAGCCTTGCCTATGGTGAGTGCTATCACCCCGGTTCCCGGTGGTGTTGGGCCAATGACCATAGCGATGCTGATGTATAACTGCGTTGAAAGTGTGAATAGATAATGAATTTTGCCAGTATTATTGTAGATATCTCTCATGAGAAATTGGATAAAACATTCCAATATGTCATTCCTAAAGAATTAGAAGCCAGTATTAAAGCAGGTGAACTGGTGGAAGTGCCATTTGGAAACGGAAATAGACTGATTAAAGGGTATGTTGTTGAGATAAACGATATACCCCAATTTCCGGTTGAGAAGATGAAAGAAATTCATGCAATAATAGACAAAGGTATACCGATAGAAGGGCATTTGATTCAATTGGCAGCATGGATTCGGGACAACTATGGATCCACAATGAACCAAGCACTTAAAACAGTGATACCGATTAAAAAGAAAGTGACTCAAAAGGAAAAGAAATATATCAGATTAGCCACTGACCCTGAGACAAGCATTCAGTGGCTGGATACATTTTTGAGTAAAAAAAATACAACTGCCAGAGCCAGATTGTTGTCTGAATTAATAAGAGAGCAGGAGCTTCCCTGGGAAATTGTAACAGATAAATTAAATGTATCAGTATCTACAATCAAAGGATTAGAAAAGCTTGAAATAATAAAGATAGTGAAAGAAACCATATATCGAAATCCAATAAAGATAAAGAACAGGGAGAGATTCTCAAAGGTTCTAAATGAAGAACAACAGTCTGTAGCGACTGCTATTTGCGAAAGCATAGAGAGGCGGGAAGTAAATACCCATTTAATACACGGAATTACAGGAAGCGGTAAGACAGAAGTATATATGGAAATTATCGAAAAAACCTTAATAATGGGAAAAGAGGTAATTGTATTAATACCTGAGATCGCATTAACCTATCAGACAGTGATTCGTTTTTATCAAAGATTTGGAGATGAGATCGCAATCATCAATTCCAGACTATCAGCCGGAGAAAGATATGATCAATTCAGGCGCGCCAGAGAGGGACAAATTAAAATTATGATTGGCCCGCGTTCAGCGCTGTTTACGCCTTTTCAACATCTCGGACTAATTATTATAGATGAAGAACATGAAAGCGCATATAAAAGCGAAAGCGTTCCTAAATATCATACCAGGGAAACTGCCATTGAAAGAGCCAGAATGATAGGTGGAACAGTGATATTAGGTTCTGCGACACCTTCTGTAGATGCCTATTATAAAGCTTTAAAAGGAGAATATAGGTTATATAAGCTAAATCGTAAAGCAGTGGCCAGTGAGCCGCCGAATGTAAATATTGTCGATCTTAGAGAAGAGCTTCAAAGTGGAAATAAATCAATTTTCAGCAGAAAATTACACGAATTGATACAAGATAGATTGAACAAAAAGCAACAAGTGATGTTATTTATTAACAGGCGCGGATATGCAGGTTTTGTATCCTGCAGAGCATGCGGAGAAGCGATAAAGTGTCCTCACTGTGATGTTTCGCTGACGGTTCATAATAATGGGAAGTTAATCTGCCATTACTGTGGATATGAGATTGTAATGCCAAAAGGGTGTCCGAAATGCAGTTCTAAATATATATCCGCATTTGGAACAGGAACCCAAAAAGTTGAAAATCTAACGAAAAAGGAATTTTCGGATGCAAGAATTCTTAGAATGGACATGGATACAACTAAGAATAAAGACGGTCATGAAAAAATACTTTCAGCATTTGCAAATGGAGAAGCAGACATTTTAATCGGGACTCAGATGATAGTAAAAGGACATGACTTCCACAATGTCACATTAGTTGGTGTGATTGCAGCAGATTTATCCCTTTATGCATCTGATTTTAAAGCAGCAGAAAGAACGTTTCAACTGCTGACCCAGGCAGCGGGCAGAGCAGGCAGAGGGTTTGAAAAAGGAGAAGTAATAATTCAAACCTATTGTCCGGATCATTATAGTATAGAAGCAGCCAGTGCGCAGGATTATGAGAAATTTTATGAACAGGAAATCACATATCGGACCTTGATGAAATATCCGCCTGTATATAATTTAATGGCCATATTAATAGCTTCTGCCAATCAGGAACATAATAACAATGGAGCCATGTTAATCAGCCAGCTGATCAGCCGGAATAATAATGAATTACAAATGATTGGGCCAAGTGATGCAAGTGTGTCTAAAATAAATGATATATACAGAAAAGTCATATATTTAAAAGCAAAAGACTATAATAGATTAGTTAAGGTAAAAAATTTAATTGAGATAGCAGTAGAAAATTCACATAAATTTAAAGATATTAGTATACAATTTGATTTTACACCAATGAACAATTACTGATAAGATTGATTCATAGATAAAATCAAGGTTTGAAAGGAGATAAAATGGCAATTAGAAAAATAAGAGAATTTGGCGATAAGTCTTTAGAGAAAGTGTGTAAGGAAGTGAAGGAAATAACGCCTAGAATCAATATTCTAATAGATGATATGTTTGACACGATGTATGAAGCATATGGTGCAGGACTGGCGGCACCACAGGTTGGTATACTAAAAAGGATTGTAGTAATAGATGTGGACGATAATCCGATTGTTTTAATTAATCCCGTAATTTTGGAAACCAGCGGAGAGCAGACAGGATATGAAGGCTGCCTGAGCCTGCCGAACAAGTCAGGAATTGTAACAAGACCAAATTATGTTAAGGTGAAAGCTTTTAACAGGAACATGGAAGAATATATAATAGAAGGTACAGAGCTATTAGCAAGAGCGATCTGTCATGAGTGTGATCATTTAGATGGAAAACTATATGCTGAATTAGTAGAAGGTGACATAATTGATAATAGTGAATTAGAGGCATTATCAGAAGATTGAAATGGCTAAAGAGAGAGGTGACAGTCATATGAGAGTTGTATTTATGGGAACCCCGGAATTTGCAGTGCCTGCACTTGAGGCATTGATAGAAGGCGGACACGATGTAGTAGCTGTCGTTACACAGCCTGACAAGCCAAAAGGTAGAAGCGGTAAAATGGTGTATCCGCCGGTAAAAGAGGCAGCCGTACTTAAAGACATTCCGGTATTCCAACCAATCAAAATTAAAGAAAAAGAGGCTGTGGAAGTAATAAAAAGCTATCAGCCGGAGGTTATTGTTGTAGCGGCATTCGGGCAGATTTTGCCCAAAGAAATATTGGACATGCCTAAACATGGGTGTATCAATATACATGCATCGCTTTTGCCAAAATACCGTGGAGCAGCACCGATTCAATGGGCAATCATCAAAGGTGAAAAAGAAACCGGTATTACAACGATGTATATGGATGTAGGAGTGGATACCGGTGATATGATTGATAAATTAGTGATTCCGATAGCGGAAAAAGAAACCGGCGGGAGTCTGCAGGATAAACTGGCAAAGCTGGGTGGAACGCTGATTTTAGAAACACTTAGCAAGCTCCAGCAGGGAATCGCTGTCAGAGAAGTGCAGGAGGATAGTATATCCTTTTATGCGAAAATGCTGGATAAAAAGATGGGAAACATAGATTTTAATCAATCTGCCATAGAAATAGAACGGTTGATTAGAGGTTTAAATCCGTGGCCAAGTGCATACACTAAGCTGAATGGGAAATTGTTAAAGATATGGGAAGCAGATGTAGAAGATACAGATTGCAAGGAATACGCAAAAGCTGGGGAAATTACAGATATTACAGAAAATGCAATTATAGTTTCCACAGGAAATGGTAAACTAATCATTAAAGAATTGCAGTTAGAAGGTAAAAAAAGAATGAATGTAAACGCGTTTCTTAGAGGTTATGCAGTAGAGAAAGGAGTTGTATTATCATGATGTTTTTCGGAGTTGCTGATTCAACATTTATATTAGTATTAATCGGTGTAGTGATTTCATTAATTGCATCATCAAAGGTTAGAAGCACATTTCATAAGTATAGTAAAGTAGCCAGCCGATCAGGACTCACCGGTGCGGAGGCGGCTGACAGGATCCTGCAAAGAGAAGGTATTTATGATGTTAATATTCAGCATGTATCAGGAGATCTGACAGATCATTATAATCCCATAAAGAAAACACTGAGTCTGTCAGATGCAACTTATGCTTCTAAAAGTGTAGCAGCTATAGGTGTAGCAGCCCATGAGTGCGGGCATGCAATCCAACATGCAAAAGGATATGCACCGCTTAAATTCAGAAGTACATTAGCGCCTATTGCCAGCTTTGGTTCAAGTATTTCATGGTTTTTAATTCTTGCCGGATTATTTATTAACAACAGTTCCTCACAATTATTGATTAATGCCGGAATTATTGCATTTTCACTTGCAGTATTATTTCAATTGATTACACTGCCTGTGGAATTTAATGCTTCTAGCAGAGCTATGGCTATCTTGGAAAGAGATGGGATGTTATATGGTGAAGAAGTTAGGCAGTCAAGAAAAGTATTATCGGCAGCGGCATGGACATATGTGGCAGCAGCGGCAGCATCTATCTTGCAATTATTAAGATTGATTTTGATATCTAGGAGGAGGAGGTAATGACGAATCCTTCGCATCATCATAGTAAGAGTTCTGTCAATATAAGAGAGCTGGTATTGGATATTCTCTTAGAAGTCCCCAGTCATTATAGTCATATTGTGATTAGGCAGACGTTATCGAAGTACCAATATTTAGAAAAACGGGACAGGGCTTTTATTACAAGACTTGCAGAGGGTACATTAGAACAGATGCTGCATTTAGATTATATTATCGATTTGTTTTCCAAAGTAAAAGTAAGCAAGCAAAAACCGGTAATAAAGAACATTTTAAGAATGGCAGTATATCAGATGAAATTCATGGACAGTGTGCCGGTAAGTGCAGCTTGTAATGAAGCGGTCAAACTAGCCGAAAAGCGGGGATTTTATAATTTAAAAGGGTTTGTAAACGGTGTTTTAAGAAATATCAGCAGAAATCTGGATCAAATTGGCTACCATGATTTAAAAGCAAATCCCATTAAGTATTATTCGATTATGTATTCCACACCGGAATGGATCATAGAAAACTGGTCAAAAACCTATTCTTATGATATAATCGAAATAATGCTGAAAACATTTTTAGAAGATAAAAAAACAACGGTCCGCTGTATTGTGAATCAGATATCAAAAGAAGAAATCATAATGCTGCTAAAAGCAGAGGGGGTTATGGCAGAGGAGCATCCTCTTTATAATAATGCTTTGGATATCAGCGGATATGATTATCTGGATTATTTAGATACATTTTCCAAAGGATTTATAACGGTACAGGATATCACTTCAATGACAGTAAGTAAAGCGGCAGACCCCAAGCCAGGCGATTATGTAATAGATGTGTGTGCGGCTCCGGGAGGAAAAAGTATTCATATTGCTGAGTTATTGAACCAGACAGGTATGGTAGAAGCGAGGGACATTTCAGCATCTAAAATATCGCTGATTGAAGAAAATATCTTAAGAACCGGTATTGGTAATATAAAGACTGTGGTTATGGACGCAACGCAATATGATGAGGCATCCTATGAAAAAGCAGATATAGTAATTGCAGATTTACCGTGTTCAGGTTTAGGCGTTATGGGTAATAAAACTGATATAAAATATAAGATGACAAAAGAAAAGCAGATTGATTTAGTTATGCTTCAAAAAGAGATTTTAAGTGTCATAAATAAATATGTTAAAACAGGTGGGACTCTAATTTACAGTACTTGTACCATCAACATAGAAGAAAATGAAAAAATGATAGAGTGGTTCACGAAATGCTTTCCATATTCATTAGAAAGTATCGATGAGTATGTTCCGGAATGTTTTAGGAGTGATACGACAGCAGACGGTTATTTGCAGTTTATCCCGGGAATTCATGGTCCAACAGGTTTTTTTATAGCGAAATTGGTAAAGCAGACAGGTGGTTGAAACAGTGAATAAAATAGATATAAAAAGTCTGAATTATGAAGAACTGAATAAGGCGCTTCTGCCATTAGGCGAAAAACCATTTAGGACGGGGCAGATTTATGAGTGGATTCATGTTAAATTAGCCTCCAGTTTTGATGAAATGTCGAATTTATCTAAAGCTTTAAGAGAAAAACTGCAAGATCAATTTGTATTAACGACCTTAAAACCGATTGAAATATTTACTTCCAAGATTGACGGAACACAAAAATACCTGTTTAGGCTTGCAGACGGGAATATCATTGAAAGTGTATTAATGAAGTATAAACATGGTAATTCGGTATGTATCTCTACACAAGTAGGCTGCCGAATGGGCTGCCGGTTTTGTGCTTCGACATTAAATGGACTTATAAGAAACTTAACAACCGCTGAGATGCTGGATGAAATATACAGGATTCAAGTGATGACGAATGAAAGGGTTTCAAACATAGTATTAATGGGGAGTGGAGAACCATTTGATAATTATGAACAAGTATTAAAGTTTTTGGATATGATTTCAAATGAAAAAGGCTTGAATATCAGCGCCAGAAATATTACAATATCTACATGCGGATTAGTACCGCAGATAAAAGATTTGGCGGATAAGCAGCTGCAGGTAACTTTGGCAATCTCCTTACATGCGTCGGATAATGCCGCCAGGACAGTATTAATGCCAATCAGTAAAAGACATTCAATAGAAGAGGTACTTAAGGCGTGTGAATATTACTTTGACAAGACCGGTAGGAGGTTGACATTTGAGTACAGTCTGATTGCCGGAGTGAATGATACAAAAGAAGCGGCAGAGAAACTGGCAGGATTATTAAAAGGTATGAATTGTCATGTTAACTTGATACCGGTTAATCCAATCAAAGAACGAAATTTCAAACAATCATCAAATAGCGATATCATGAATTTTAAAAATAAGCTTGAAAAATACGGAATAAATGTTACTATAAGAAGAGAAATGGGCAGAGATATTCAGGGAGCTTGCGGTCAATTACGTCAAAGTCACATCGAAAATAACTAGAAAGAGAGGAATACCATGAGAGCATACGGGATGACAGATATAGGTAAGGAAAGATCAATAAACCAAGATTATATCTTTTGCCAGGCAGCGCCCATTGGTAATCTTCCTAATTTATTTATTGTGGCTGACGGTATGGGTGGCCATCGGGCCGGAGATGTAGCTTCAAGATTGACTGTAGAAACATTTGTAGAATACATTAAGGAATCTAAAAACAGTAATCCAATCACCCTGATAGATGAAGGAATATGTCTGGCAAATGAACGTCTAATGAAAGAAGCGCTGATAGGTACAGATTATCAGGGAATGGGAACTACGATAGTAGTGGCAACCATTTTTGACAATAATATTTATATCGCAAACGTAGGTGACAGCAGAATGTACTTAATCAATGACACAATCAGACAGATTACCAGAGACCATTCACTTGTGGAAGAAATGGTAAGTATAGGAGAATTGGATAAGCAAAATGCCAGACAGCATAAGAAAAAGAATATTATAACAAGAGCAATTGGTGCAGCAAAGAATGTAATCCCTGACTTTTTTGAAATAGAGTGCGAGCCGGGAGATAAGCTGCTAATGTGTTCAGATGGATTAACCAATATGGTAGATGATACAAAGATCAAGAGAATTGTAAACGGTAATAAAGATATTCAAAAAGTAGTTGAAACGCTGATAGATGAAGCAAATACTAACGGCGGTAAGGATAATATTTCAGCTGTTTTGATTCAAATGCAATACGACAATAATTAGTAGTAGGAAAGGATAGGAAACTATTATGTTAAGAAAGGGTATGTTTATCGGCGATCGCTATGAGATTTTAGATAAGGTTGGCTCTGGTGGTATGTCTGATGTATACAAAGCAAAATGTCATAAACTCAATAGATATGTTGCTATCAAAGTATTAAAACAAGAATTTAGTGAGGATAGGAATTTTGTTTCTAAATTTAACGTTGAGGCACAGTCGGCAGCAGGACTATCACATCCTAATATTGTTAGTATTTTCGATGTAGGCGAAGATAACGGAATGTACTATATAGTAATGGAATTTATCGAGGGTATTACATTAAAAAGATATATCCAGAAAAAGGGGCATTTATCTGTGAAGGAAGCTACCAGTATTGCGATACAGGTAGCACAGGGGATTGAATGTGCACATAATAATCATATTATCCACAGAGATATTAAACCACAGAATATTATGATTTCCAAAGAAGGCAAGGTTAAAGTAACAGATTTTGGGATTGCCAGAGCAGTATCGGCGAATACAATTAATTCAAATGCAATGGGTTCTGTTCACTATATTTCGCCGGAACAGGCAAGAGGCGGATACATAGATGAAAAAAGTGATATATACTCTTTAGGCATCACAATCTATGAAATGCTGACAGGACAAATGCCGTTTGAAGGCGACTCAACAGTTGCTATCGCATTGCAGCATATTCAGGGTGAATTGCCTAAACTTAAGAGTATTGTTGAAGATTTACCGATTAGTACGGAAAAGATTGTATATAAATGTACACTGAAAAAGGCGGACAGAAGATATTTAAAAATATCATCTCTGATAGCAGATTTAAAAAAATCATTAATTACACCGGATGAAGATTTCGTCCAGTTTATATCCACAGTTCCCGACGATGGGGAAACGGTACTGTTTAATCCTGATGATGTGAAGGCAGGAGTTGTCCAGACATCGATTAATGATTTGGATGATACGGACGAAGCGGCGGTAACGGAGGATGAAGACGCTGATGAAGATGACATAGACGCAGTGAATCCTAAGATTGATAGGATTATTACAATTGGTGGTATTATCGCAGGTGTTGTATTCTTAGTAATTGTCATTATGGTTGTTATGAAATTTGTAAATGGAGGTGAGGGTACTGGTCCTGACTTAACTACTACTGAGAGTGAAACATTAGATGAACGGTATTCCTATATGCCTGATTTATATAATAAGAGTGTGGAAGAAGCAGAAGCATTACTTGCAGATGCCAGTCTAGGCAAGAAATTTATTAATGTAAAGAGTAACGACGTAGAAAAAGGTTATGTATGTGACCAGTCGATTACTGCCGGGGAGGTTGTTGCCAAGTACACAACAGTCACTATATCAATAAGTCAGGGATCTGATCCTTTTGAAGTATCCAACTATGCGGGTCAGAATCTGGATGACGTTCTGACAGAATTAGAAAAACTGGGACTTAAGCATGATATATCATATGAAACCAATACTACGGCAGCAGTTAATACGGTTATCAGCTCTTATCCTTTGCCACCGACAGAGGTTAAGTATGGAGATACGATTACTTTGACTGTCAGCAAAGGAAGTGAATATGATCCGAATGCAGTAGTTCCGAGTGTAGTAGGAGCGAAACAAGATGAAGCTGAAAGCAAGTTAAATGGATTGGGATTAAAAGTATTGATAGCGACTGAGATAAATGAAAGTGTCGAAAAGGGCCGTGTAATTAAGCAAAGCGTAAAAAGTGGTGAAAAGCTGCCAAAAGGATCCAGTATAACGATTACGGTAAGCGAAGGACCTTCGCAAGTAAAAGTACCAAGCTTAACGAACTTAACAACTGCAAAAGCCCAAAAAGCTTTAGAAGATGTAGGGTTGAAATTAGGTGCTGTTGTAAAAGAAGAATTTAGTGCCACCGTAGCCAGCGGTAAAGTGATTAGCCAGTCAATCAAGACAGACACAAAGGTGGATGTAGGCAGTTCGGTGGATATTGTAGTCAGTAAAGGCAAGGAGCCGGAGACAACGACTACAGCACCTACAACAACAGCAGCTAAATATAGCGGAACATTTACAATATCAAAAAATAAAATTAGTGATAATGGCGTAATTACGCAGGGTACAGTAGTTATTACGATCGACGGGGAACCCCAGGTCCTTGGAGCATACGGTAAGCTGGAGACTTGGCCAACTGATTCCTTTACAAAAACTGTAACGAAATCTGAAGGAACAATATGTACCATAGTTGCAACTGTAGATGGAGTTGAAAAATTCCGTTATGATTTACCAATTAAATGATAAATGGGATATTATATGCGTGGAAAAATAATTAAAGGCATTGCAGGGTTTTACTATGTACATGTAATTGGTAATGGCATGTATGAATGCAAGGCAAAAGGTATATTTAGAAATAAGAACTTAAAACCTTTAGTCGGAGATAATGTTGAAATAGCCATTATTGATGCTGAAAATAAAAAAGGCAATATTGAAGAAGTATTACAGCGCAGTAATGAATTGGTCAGACCGGCTGTTGCTAATGTAAATCAGGCATTGATTGTATTTGCATTAGCCAGTCCCAGACCTAATTTAAATTTGTTGGATCGGTTTCTGGTTATGATGGAATATCAGAATGTGGATACCATTATCTGTTTTAATAAGCAGGATTTGATTGATGATGAACTGTTGACTGATATTACATCGGCATATACACAAGCAGGATACCATATTATAATTACAAGTGTAATAAATGATTATGAAATAGATAAAGTAAAGAAAGTTCTGGAACATAAAACAACAGTTTTGGCGGGTCCATCAGGTGTAGGAAAATCTTCTATGTTGAATAAATTGATACCCGAAGCACATATGGATATCGGCGATATCAGCATAAAAATAGGCAGAGGAAAGCATACAACCAGACATTCGGAAATATTTCATTTAGAAGAAGATGCGTATATTGTAGATACACCAGGATTTAGTTCTTTATTTATAGAAAATCTGGAGCCAAATGATTTAAGATACTATTTTTCGGAGTTTAGGCAATATGAGGGGAAATGTAAGTATAATGGCTGTGTGCATGTAAAAGAACCCGGCTGTAAAGTAAAAGAGGCTTTAGGAAAAAACATGATTCATTCTCGCAGATACGATAATTATATTTCGTTTTACGAGGAGCTTGTAAAAAAGAAGAAGTATTGATGAATGATGTGAGAGGAGGAAGTTATGATTAAACTTTCGGCATCAGTATTAGCAGCAGATTATTCCAAACTGGGAGAGGATATTGTCGCCGCGGATAAGGCCGGTGCAGACTATATCCATATAGATGTCATGGATGGAATATTTGTTCCAAGTATTACACTTGGTATGCCGGTTATAGAATGTATTAGGAAAGTGACAGATAAAATATTTGATGTACATTTAATGATCGAAGAACCATCCCGATTAGTTGGCGATTTTGCAAAGGCGGGTGCAGACATTATTACAGTTCATGCGGAATCATGTAAGCATTTAAATAAGACTCTGGAAGAAATCAAAGGACTGGGATGCAGATGTGGTGTAGCCGTTAATCCTGCTACTTCTCTGAGTGTATTGGACTATGTGTTAGAAAAAGTAGATATGGTATTAATTATGACTGTAGATCCTGGTTTTGGCGGACAAGACTATATAGAGGGTATTGAATGTAAGGTCAGAGATGTTAAAGCAATGATAGATTCAAGAGGATTAAATATTGACATCCAAGTCGACGGTGGTATTAAAATCCATAATGTAAATATTGTGCTGGAAGCCGGTGCTAATGTTATCGTTGCGGGATCAGCCATCTATAAAGGCAATGTGGAAGAGAATATAAAATTATTCAAAGCTAAGTTTGAGGAATTTGAAAATGAATAGAACATTAATCATTACCGGGGGCGATGTCAATTATGATTTTGCCCTCAATTATTTAAAAAACGAACGATTTAGTAATATAATCGCGGTAGACGGAGGCATAGAATCTGCGTGGAAACTGAATTTAACGCCATCTTATATGATAGGAGATTTTGATACTGTTTCTGATTCTATTTTGAATCAATATAAAGGTAGAGCAGATATCATGACAATACGATTGAACCCTGAAAAAGATCAGACAGATACGCAGGAAGCGATGGAACTGGCAGTTGAGCTAAAAAGCAGTGAAATCATCATGTTTGGCGGAATTGGCAATAGGCTAGATCATACATTGTCTAATATCTATGTTCTGGAATTGGCATTAAAAAACAAAATTCCGGCATATATTATAAACGAAAATAATAAAATTTATTTGATAAATAGAGATAGAGAGATTAGGAAAGCAGAAGCTTATAGCAAATATATTTCATTGCTGCCATTTACTGATGAAGTAATCGGTGTGGATCTAAGAGGATTTAAATACAGACTGGATAAATACAATTTTTCAATCAGTGGCAGTTACGGTATCGGAATTAGTAATGAAATTATAGCTGAAACGGCATCAATATCTTTTGAGAAAGGAATTCTTATTGTGATAGAAGCCAACGATTTATAGGCTTACTCGTTCAAAATACCATATGCGGAGCCAGACCGGATAATACCCAAATATTATATGCGGACTGAATAGATTGATATTGACAAACACATGTTCTTGCGATATAATATGTTATGAATAATATAAGTCTATAAAAAGAGAAAGGAATCTTCAATATGAGAAAAATTTTACTTACATCATCGGGTTTTGAAAACAAGCGAATTATGCACTTGTTTCATAATCTTTTTGATAAAAGCCCATCTAAGTTAAAGGCATTATTTATACCAACTGCGGCAAATGATTCAGATGCTATAGCTGTACTACCAAAATGCATGGGTGATTTGCTAGATGCAGGCATACCAGATGAAAATATTACAGTTTTTGATCTTCATTGTAATATGCCATTTGAAGACCTTTGTAAGTATGATTTAGTTTATTTTACAGGAGGGAGCCCTCACTATCTCCTTCAAAGAATCAATGATACAGGCTTTAACATATCATTAAAGCAATTCGTTGAGAATGGAGGAGTTTATGTCGGTGTAAGTGCCGGAAGTTGGATTGCGACAAACAATTTGCCAAATAATCTTGGATATATAAACTGTACCTTGGATGTTCACATGCAGATAGGAACAAAAAGCGGCTCTATTGATACATCGCAAAATCCCCATATTAATTTAACTGATAGTAAAGCGTTATTGATTCTTGGTAATGAGTGTAAAGTAATTGAATAACTAATACGCTGCACGACCTATGAGTTGCACAAATACATCTATATATTAAATTTAAATAGGAGTTTAAAATGGTAAAAATTAAATACCTGCTATTTGATTGGGGAGATACACTAATGATTGATTATCCACAATATAAAGGGGAAATGATAACTTGGGAGAAGGTGTCACCTATGCCCGGAGTAATGGAAACGATTCCTGTTTTGTCAACCCACTATCCATGTGCAGTAGTATCAAATGCTACTGATTCAAACGCAATATCAATGAAGCAAGCATTTAAAAGAATTTCACTAGATACATACTTTTCACTGTACATTACTTCAAAAGAGCTTGGTGTAAGTAAACCAGATCCCAATTTTTTTACGAGGATTGCCAAACAATTAAGTACATCGGAAGAACAAATTTGTATGATTGGTAATGACTATGATAAAGACATTGTTGGAGCTAAAAAAATAGGAATGAAAACAGTGCTAATTGGGCAGAAATGTAAGGATTACCCATCCGCTGACCATATCATTGAATCCTTTCATAAACTTAGAGAGTTATTGTTATAGATTATACTGATTATCAATAAAATATAGAAATATTATAACAGGAAAGTTTAGAGTTAGAGATGTTAAGAGCAGTCTGTCATATTCAAGTCAATATGACAGACTGCTCTATGTCTATCCTCAAATTAAACTTTTACAAGTATTTTCATGATTTCTGAGATATACATAGTATGGTAATCTTTATTTGGATACCACTTACTATCATTTTCAGTTGCATCAAAATTTTTGACCGGCATATCGTCATGATATAGTTTTTTACATACGATAATCATATTAGCCTCTTCAAATGCTGCTGTGTCATCAATAAAATATGGCGTTAACCCGGCTTGATTGATTTTATCGGTATCTCTTCCTGAAACCGATCCGCATATACTTAATGCTTTCTTGTATTCATTGTCGAAAAAAGCAATTGTAAAAGTATCATTATTATCTACAAATTCTTTTGTGTAGCGCTGAGGCCGAATATAGGTCGTTACGACATTCTTTCCCCAGTATACGCCGACACCGCCCCAGCTTGCTGTCATAGTATTGAATTTTTCCTCATTACCTGCTGTTATTAACATCCATTCACTTCCTATTTTACTAAACGGATTTAAGCTTAAATCCTCTGCTTTTATTTCTTTAAAACTCATAAATCTTGACCTGCCTCTCCAAATATTTATTTTTAATAATATCTTATAACGAGTATTATAATTGTATTATATTCATAGCTTATATTATACATTATTCTATCAATCATACAAGTGTTATTGTAACACAGCGTGATTAACCTTGTTAATTATATTTAATAAAGAAAAAACCCAACTAAGTTAAAGGCATTATCTATACCAACTGCGGCAAATGATTCAGATGCTATAGCTGTACTGCCAAAATGCATGGATGATTTGTTAGATGCAGGCATACCAGAAATTGTTGGATCTAAAAAGACAGGATGAAAACAGTGCTTATTAGGCAAAAATGGGGCAGGGCGTTGAGACAATATGCAGACTTACGTTATATTTCTTAGATTCTATTATGAGGTTATATTTATGTGCGTAGTGCGTTCAAGCGCAGCGCGTTCGCGAAGCACATAAATAGTTTATAACCTCATAACTGAGTCTTAGAAATATAGTAAGTCGAATCGTCTCAACGCCCTGCCCACATGGTTCGCATTTATTTATTGGACGGGTGCGTTTTATTACCTTATCACACTCTATACATTAAATCGAAATAATATAACATCTCCGTCTTTTACTACATAATCTTTGCCTTCAAGTCCAACCAATCCCTTTTCTTTCGCCTTTACATAAGAGCCACAATCCAGCAGGTCCTGATAATTCACCACCTCAGCCCGAATAAATCCACGTTCAAAGTCAGTATGTATTTTACCGGCAGCACCCGGAGCTTTTGTGCCATTTACAATAGTCCATGCACGGGTCTCCTGTTCTCCGGCAGTCAAATAACTGATTAGTCCCAATAACCGATAACTGGCAGTAATCAGCTTGTCCAATCCCGATTCAGTTAAGCCGAGATCATCCAAAAACATCTCTTTATCTTCATCGTCAAGCTCAGCAATTTCCTGCTCAATCTGAGCACAGATAACAAAAACCTCACACTGCTCATCAGCGGCATATTCTCTTACAGCAGCAACATATTGATTATTTGCACCATCTTCCTGCAAGTCAGCATCGGCTACATTGGCAGCAAAAATAACTGGTTTATAAGTTAAAAGGTTATAACTCGCAAGCCATTCCATTTCGTCATCGTTGTCAGTTTCAAAGCTTTTCGATAAATTACCGGCTTCAAGATGAGAAACGAGTCTTTGCAAAAATTCTAACTCTTTTGCTATAATTTTGTCATTTTTAGCACCTTTTGAAGTCCTGGCGATACGCCTCTCCAGTATTTCAATATCTGAAAAAACCAGTTCCAGATTGATTGTTTCAATATCTCTAATTGGAGATACACTTCCGTCAACATGAATGACATTAGTGTCATCAAAACATCTCACAACATGAATAATTGCATCAACCTCGCGTATATTAGATAAAAACTGATTACCTAGGCCTTCGCCTTTTGAAGCACCTTTCACTAATCCGGCAATATCTACAAATTCAATCACAGCAGGGGTAATCTTGCGAGAATGATATAAATCAGATAAAGCATTTAGTCTTTTGTCAGGAACAGCAACGATTCCGACATTAGGATCAATCGTACAGAATGGATAATTAGCTGATTCTGCACCAGCCTTTGTTAATGAATTAAACAATGTACTCTTTCCAACATTGGGTAAACCAACAATACCTAATTTCATATAAATACCTATGCATAGAGATATTGCAAAATGGTAATTGGAAACAGCATTTTGCAGCATCCCCTCTGCGCATGTAATATAAATTTTACTAATAATTCATATAATTCTTGCGCATTGCATGTATCCTTTCTAATATTATATATTCTTCTGTCAATAGACTCTACATTAAAATCTTAAATTAGTTTATCATAAATGAAATAAAAGATAAAGTCATTTATACAACACGAAATAAGCACATAAATAAACACATAAAACAAACAAGTCGATTGCTG
>Ga0153924_1000071_pt1 | contig 75001 bp, 66 predicted proteins | sample TSNJ008MetaG_FD_104709 | JGI IMG/M metagenome (GOLD analysis project Ga0153924, IMG submission 104709) | Attine ant fungus gardens microbial communities from New Jersey, USA - TSNJ008 MetaG | ecosystem: Host-associated > Fungi > Mycelium > Unclassified | place: USA: New Jersey, Wharton State... | reverse complement strand
TGAAGTACCTCCTTTATTTGGTACTTCAATTATAAAATACTATGCCGAAGAAAATCTCATAACGTTAACAAAAACAAAGGAAACTGAAGTTTTTCGGCATAGATTTTTCTTCGGTATAGTCAGTATTATACTGAATTCAGTATAATGCTGACAATGGTTTTGATTTCCTGGGATGGAATTTCCGAAAGTTCAAAGGGAAGCTAATCATCAAGCCATCCCACAAATCCATGTGCAAAATCACACAGAAAGTCAGTGAACTGATTAAGAACAGCCGAACCGTAAAACAAGAGGACCTAATCCGCAAGTTAAATGAGATTACCCGAGGGTGGGCGAATTATCACCACTCTACCTGTGCTAAGAAATCCTTTAGCACAATAGACCATCGCATTTGGGAAATGTTATGGAGATGGGCGAAACGTAGACATCCAAACAAGAGTAAGCATTGGATAGTTGATAAATACTGGAAAACACATAAAGGAAGAAAGTGGACGTTTATGACAGATAAGAACATCCTATTTCTGATGATGGATATGCCTATCGTTCGAAAGGGACAAATGGCACTTGATAAAAATCCATTTCTTGACCAGGAGTACTTTGAAAATCGAGCAAAGAAACACCGTTTAAACAGAAAGAAAGCGATATGTTCCAATCGAGCTGCGCAGATAAATTATTATGCGTTATAGATGCGTGAGCGGAATGCGGTGAAAGCCGCACGTTCCGTTCTTTGGGGAGGGAATGACTGCAAAGTGATTCCCTTACCCGACAGCGGTATGGTCACAAACAGGCCGTGAAGGACTGAACTTTAGGAGGTGTGAGTAAATGAATGTAACCAAAGATGGGTTTAAGGACAGACAACTTCATATGGAAGACTACCTGCAAATGGTACCTGCGGAACAGGGAGAGTATGCAGAAGTGTCCGTCTGTCAGCGGATTACTGAAAACAACGACATCATCACAGATTTTTGGACGGACAATCACGGGATTCGCATAGTAATTATGATTTTGCTTTGCTGTTGTTCCGGGATTTCCGACATAATGAATGACGATATCTTTAACATTATCTAATTTTTCGCCCCGTCTTGCACTTCCGTCAATATCTATGATTTGTATGCTCACATAGTCTGGAAGTGCAACATTTTCCAAGTGCTTCGCCTTTTGAGATGCTGCCCCTTTACATTTCTCATAGAAATTATCCTTTCTTTCTGCAATACTAACGCTTTGCTGCAATTTTCAGCCTGCCGCCCATTCGGCTTAACAATTCATTGGATATGCTATCGGCGTTATCCGCCACAATCGCCGCAGGTAGTTCGTCCTTGCCGTCTATTCCGATCAGCGTGGCAACATCGCCTACACGCACATTGTCAATAGTTGTTACATCAACGGCGAACTGATCCATACAAATCTGACCAATAACAGGGACTCTTTGCCCGCCTACGATGACTTCGCCATTGCCACAGGACAGATTTCTCGGAAAACCGTCCGCAAATCCGATGGAAATAATTGCTATGCGGATGTCTTTTTCAGCAATGAAAGTTCTTCCATATCCCACGGTTTCACCGCTTCGTATTTCTCTGAGAAGCACAACTTGTGATTTCAAGGATAAAACAGGTCGTAAATCAAGCTGGTTTTTTGTTTTATCGTGCGGAGAACTTAACACGCCGTATAAAGCTACGCCTGTTCGGACATAATCGCATTTCAGTTCCGGATAGTTTAACAATCCATAGCTGCTCTGAATGTGCGTTTTGGGTATTTTAATTCCGTTTTCCTTTAGCATTTCAACCGACTGATAAAAGCGATCAATCTGCCTGTTTGTAAAATCTACATCCTCATCGGCAAGGCTGTCTGCAACACATAAATGGGTGTAAATACCGTGAATTTCAATGTTTTTGAGGGTAAACGCTTTGATGATCGCTTCGTGATACGTGCTGCCGAACCCGAGTCTGTGCATACCGGTGTCAATTTTAATATGTGTCTTAACCTTAACGTTTTGTGCGTTTAAAAGCAGCGCATAGTCATAATCAATCAGCGTTTGCATGAGGTCATACTTATGCAGCTCTTTTGTCCGTGCGGGATCGGTAAAGCCAAGAATGAGAATTTCACCCCGAATACCGTAACTTCGCAGTTTAATTCCCTCGTCAATCGTAGCCACCGCAAACGCTTTTACACCGATTCGATTTATAGCTGTAGAAACTTCATACGCTCCGTGACCATATGCTTCAGCTTTTACAACTGCCATTAAATCACAACCCTGCGGCATTGCATTTTTTAGCGTTTGTACATTATGCTTCAGATTATTAAAATCAATTTCTATCCACGCTCTGTCTTTACCTGCGGTGTGAAGTTTAGCTTTTTTACTGCGAATTTTACGTTGCAATATGGTAAGCGCCACGGCAAATACAACCGATGTCATGCTGACAAGCAGAAAGTGAACGATGCTGTTGTATACAAGAAGGCTTTCCATATGAATGGCTTTCGCCAACATCCGTATCACAACAATGATCATCGGGTGGATGATGTAAATAACAAGCGCCGAAGTTCGAAGGTTCACGCTTCGTTTTCCTTTCCAAAAGGTAAGTGCATGAAAGAGGAAAAACATACACGGCAATAGAAAAACATACATACTGTCATGCCGTTGTAAATTAAAGGTATGCAGCAACATCCCTTCACCAAACATCGCAAGGAATGACACACCAAACCCAATTAGGCTTCTTTCCAGCGAAAGGCGAATTGACTTATCCGTAATCATGCCACCAAACACAAAAAATATCGGAGCGAAAAACAGTCCGTTTCTTGTATAATTTGACACTTCAAAAATGCTGTTATATATTCCTTTCAGCAGAGGAATTTGTTCTAAAACGCCGTAATAGCTGTCTCCAAACAAACCGATAACGTAAAGAACTGCTGTAATAATAAGTGCTTTCCCGTATCCGAACTTTTTAACAATATAAAAAGAAAGAATTGCTCCGATAATCGAGGCAGGGAGATACCATAAATGATAAACTGTTCCGTCAAAGACAATATCTTTAATCATGTTTGGCAATAAATTATCCATTCTGAAATAGCCGCTATAGATATTCAGCGGTATGTAAATCAAAATGGAAACACCATAAATCAGTGCGGTCTTTTTAACAAAAGACAGGAGCTTGTCCCCGTTATATTGATAACGTGAAATAAGAAAGAACCCTGAGGTCATAAAGAAAAACGGCACGGCAACACGAGCAATAATACGGGTAAGAATAAAATCACCTGTTTCGCTGTATGAAGATAGCGGCGATGTGTGTATGGCAATAATTAAAAGTGCTGCTATAAATCTAAAATAATCAATCCCCCGATAGGTTTTGCTGTTATTCATAGCTGTTCCTCCAAAGTGTAACAATATAACCGTCAATATTGTTTCCCGACACTTGACAGACTGATTGTTCTGGTATTATCAAAGTCGTTTCATCTGAATATGCAGGTAAATAAAATATCTCAATATTTTTTATGACATTTTGTATTTTTAGTGGATTTTCTCTCCCGGCAAACTGTTTAATGAAGTGGGTGTATTCTTCAAGCGTTAATCTGTTTTTACTGATAAACTCAGAATGTGGATAACCTACATACCTAAAGTGCCACGGCTCATGAGCAATGCCTGTTATTTTTTCTTTATCATTCGGGTATCTCTCAATAAATCCATAATGCGGTGCAGTTTTACGAAATTCTTCGCAAATACCTTCGTATGGGAAGTCGGGGCATATAAAGTCAATGGTTTCTTTCCTTCTTCCAAGGTCAATGGCAAGTCCGGTCTGATGCTCACTATGGTATGGCAACGCCACAAACTTTTTAGTAAATTCCTCTCCAAACTCTTTCAAAGAATTTTGATATATCTGTGTTTGCTCAGCAGCCGAACGATAGCCGCTGACAGGGACAATTTCGTCATTGCAGCCGATTTTTTGTAAAATTAGCTGTAAAAAATTAATTGCTTCCCGTTCCATAAGAACATCAGGAAAATTTGGTTCGGTTGGCATCAGTTTCGTTTCATTTTCAATCTGTATTGGATATTCAGCGTTTATAAGAAGTAAATTCCCAACATATATCTTTTCTTTTGGTAATGTAATCGTGTTCATCATCAGTCATATAAACCAATCAGCTTATCCAGCATTTCGCCAAAAGACAAACCGATGCCTTTCATCATATTGGGATAACGGCTATGTTAGGTAAATCCCGGAATTGTATTAATTTCGTTAAATACAATCTCACCCGACGGTGTTAGAAACATATCTACTCTGGCAAACCCAGAACAGCCAAGAATTTTGTAGATTACTTTTGTAGTTTCCTGTATGCGTTTCTCGCATTCAGTATCAATTCTTGCAGGCATATAAATTTTTGCGCTTTTTAGCGTGTATTTTTCTGTATGGTCAAAAAATCCTTCCGTCAGTTTGATTTCATCAACTCTGCCAACAATTAATTCGTCATTGCCCATTACTGCACAGCCAACCTCAAAGCCTTCAATGCTTTCTTCAACAATAACTTCATCGTCATACAAAAATGCAAGACTGGATGCATATTGCAATTCATCCTGTCGATAGATTTTTGTGATTCCAAAGGACGAGCCTGCCCGAACGGGTTTCACAAAAAGAGGATAAGTTAAATTATCTTTTACTTCTGATAAAGCGGTTACCATTTCAAAACGTCTAAAAGTGATTGATTTCGGCACAGGTAACCCTGCAAGACTTACAAGCTTATGTGCTCTGTCTTTGTCCATACAAAGAGCAGATGAAAGCGTATTACAGCCAATAATCGGGATCCCTGCCAATTCAAACAATCCCTGTATCGTCCCGTCTTCACCGTTCTTGCCGTGCAGCACAGGAAAAATTAAGTCCACCTTGACGACGGTATATTTATCACGGGCAAGCTCTAAAAATCCACTTGCAGAGGGATTTTGTGAAACAACAACAGGATATAAATTTTGTTTGTCCGTAAGCCATGTGTTATCCGAGATTTTCTCAAATTCTCCTGTGAAGTGAAACCATTCACCGTTTCTTGTAATTCCGATGGGAATACTCTCGTACTTGTCCGCATTGATATTTTGTAAGACGGAGAATGCCGATTGTAATGACACTTCATGCTCTGCCGAGTTTCCTCCGAAAATAATGGCTATCTTTTTCTTGCTCATTTTAACTACCTCTTTCTTCTACATGAATACCATCAGGGAGTTCGTATGCAATTTCGCACCTATTGGCATACAGCTCATTTATGGTTTTGTTACAAGTTTCTTTGTCTGTTTCCAAACGGCAAACGGTAGCTATTTGATAGATAGTTTTATCTCGCTTAATATAGGAAGCCGATGAATTAAAAACTGAATAATCAATATCTACAGGGGTTTGTGATAAAATACAAGCAACCATAAACTTATCATCAAAGCTGATTTGAATCTGAAACGTATTATCCGTTTCATTACGCACTTTCAAGTCCAGCCAGCCCTCACTTACCGTGGCATCCGTACCGCAAGGCAAATCTTCGGTCGTCCTTGGAAATGACTCTATGCCGTGTCCGTGACGTTCAATGACCGTCAAAGGTGTGTGAAGAAAAAGCCAAAACAACATATTGCTTAGTTCACACAACCCGCCGCCATACGAACCTACGACTTTTCCGTCTACAAGGTTTAAGCCATCTTTATACGGCTTTTTACGGTCTGCAAACCGCACAAGCTGCCAAAATGAAAATGTTTCATTCGGCTTTATGATAAGATGATTTAACGTTTTTGCAGCAAGCTGTAAATTGTGTACTTTATTTATTTGGTACTTCATATCAAATCCGCTGTTTTGATTTAACATTAAAAATGAAGTTGTAAAAACTTCATTAGACATCAAATCCGCACTACAAGTTTTAGCGTATTGATTACCATCAAGCCTCATTTTTAAGTAAAACAGCTTTTTCCTTTGCCATTTACGCAGCGGAAACAAAAAAGGAAATATCTGCGTTAATCTTTTTCTTGACATAAAAATCGCTCCTTTGGTTCGGCTTTTGGCACAAAGCAAAACACTCTTGCTTTGATACTGTAATTGTACCAAGAACAAGAGTGTTATTTATTTGTTTACTTATAAGATATTAGTTTGTTTTTCTGCGGAATTTCTTACGATTTTCCTACGAAAGCGGCAGCGCAACCTCAAATTCTATCATTTCATTTTCACTGTTTGCCGTTATTGTTCCGTGATGAAGCGTTATAATCTCTTTCGCAATTGCAAGCCCAAGCCCTGCACCTCCGTTATTTGTACCTCGTGCCGTATCCAGTCGGTAAAATTGTTCAAATATTCTTAGGAGCTTCTCTTTGGGGATTGTATTGCCGTGATTGGAAAATTTAATCACGGTTTGCGTATCGTTTTGTACTACGGCAATTTTGACAACACTGTTTAGAGAACTGTAAAACACAGCATTTCTCAGCAAATTATCAAATACACGCTGTAGTTTATTAACATCGCATTTTATCATAACATCGGGAGCTATACTCAAATCACATTGTAATCCTTTCTCCGTCAACATAGGTTTAAATTCAAATATAAGCTGCTGGAGCAATCGGGTTAAATTCACCCTGCTGTATTGTAATTCGATATTTGATAGATTAAATCTTGTAATTTCAAAAAACTCATTTATTAAGGCTTCAAGACGCTCTGCTTTTTCTAACGAAATAGACAGATATTTTTCTCTAAGTTCTTCTGAAATCTGTCCTTCATCCCGCAGTGTCATTTCATGATTAGGGTGGTTAATCCCCCTATACGCATTCCAGTATAATAAAGTGTCATAAAAGCTGCATAGGAAGAATACGATAAAAAGGTGGAAACTGACTAAGATAGGAGGATTTTATAAATACGCTTCCGTCTTACCCCTCAAGCACGGAACCGTCACTTAGAGTAATGGTGTACCCATTGTAGTTGATGGTACCATTATTGGTCAAGCTGGTGATGGTGCAGTTGTCTGTGAGATTCCAAATACAGTCTTCGTCAATGGTCACCACGGCATTATTATCGACTGCCGTCCCATTTTCAGCATTTTCAATGATGTTAATAGTACCTGTAAGGACGGAACCATTGGTCAAAACCATATCTAAAGTGGAAATGGTATCAACAGCGATGTCTCCCTCCAGGGTTTGTTCGTCCGCAGTAAATTGCACCTGTGCGCCATTCGCTCCTGCAGTTCCCCAGCCATGGCTTGCGCTATTGCCGGTAACAAGTAATAGATAGCCATCGGTTTCCTTATTTACAATGTTTACTCCAGACAGAGTAAGCAGACAATGGGTATTAGTGACGAAAAAGAGGTCACCGTTATTATTTGTCAGGCTGCCGCCTTTCATCGAAAAAGAGGAGGTTCCGACATTCGCATCACCAGACATGGATTGGTAGATCATGACGTTGTGTACATTCTCATCGGAGCTGGTTCCTTGGGTATCACTCATATTGCCAGTTGCATCGCAATCAATCAGGGACATGGAATTATGACCCTCTATGATCAAGGCCTCTGAGTTTTCAGCAGTCAGGATGGCGTCTGATACGGTAATGTCTGCGGTAGAATAAACGGCGGGAGAGTTGTAACCGCTGGAGGTATAGGAGCCACTATCCACAATCACGGTGCCGCCGCCCCGGTCGGAGCGAATCGCCGCCGAGGAGCTTCCAGCGGTTGAGACAGTTAAATTATTGGCGTTCATAGTCGCGCCTCCCGTGGTTTGGATACCGCCAGAGTTATCGGCGGTGGTCGTAATGTTTGAGTTAGAAATGGTCACGACCGTTCCATCGCCATAGCTGAATACCCCGTTACCGTTCTGTGCAGAGGTGGTAACAGTAGTATTTATAATCGTCACATCGGCCTCGTCGGTGGCCAACAAGCCAGCATTCATACCGTAAAAATCGCCATCCTCCGTATTGGATGTTGCTCCGCCGGACTTGTTCACGGTAATGCCGTCCAATATAACTGTCGCATCCACTACTCGCAGAGCATTTTCGTCATCACCATCGGAGGTATAAGTGGTATCGCTATAGTCGCCGTCCTCTGCTATGGTGTTTGCGGAAGTTCCCTGAGTTACATCGCTGAAACCGCCAAAGCCGGTCTGTTCGCCCATGCCGCCCATTTTGCCACCCAGATCTTTCACTGTGACGGAGGTCACAGTATTGCCATCTCCGATCTCAATGACAAGCACATCGTCCACTGCAATATCGGACAGTGAGTCCTCGGTGGACTTGGAGCCAGACTCAATCAAGAAAGAAGCTCCATCCAGATCAAGCGTGACGGTTTCCTCTCCGGCTGTAAATTCTGTCATTGCTCCACCCATAGCGCCCCCAGACCCTTTTCTTGACGGAAGTTCACCATCGGGAATGTCGCCGGTTTCATCACCGATTCGGGCATTATCAGAGGGGGCATCCCCAGTAGGAATCTCCCCCTCAGTGGGCATTTCTCTGTCAGTAGGCATTTCGCCATCGGGAGCTTCGCCGACTCCATCGCCGCTGGGTTTTGTACTGTTTTCCATAGAGCTGTCAAACACTTGTTCGGTTAATTCTCCCAGTTGTAATGTTACAGCTGTCGCTTCTATAGAAATAACTTGACCGGTCAATGTGGAGTTGCTGTAATCTGCAGTAGAATTGGTGCTGTTGTCTTTGGTAGTCTCGCAGCCGGTCAGGGACACAATTAAGACAATGGTGCAGATAAGTGAAAATAATTTTTTCATTAAGATAATCCTTTCTTTATTTATTTAGAAAAACAAACAATGCTATTTAATCTCCCAAGTAAGTGTCCCTCTTAGGCGGTGGGTAGAACTTACTTGTTTCAGGAGAGTGCAAGCTCCCACTGAAATAGCAGCGGAGCTGCTGGGAGGTTATGAGCAAGTAGCGAAGAGGATTGCGAAATCCGCTTTGACTAGTTTATATATTATTTTAGCATTGAAAGGTGTTAACTATTTTAAATTTTAGTGAAAATTTCGTGAAATATTCACTAAATAAGAGAGATTCAAAGGTGAAGTATATGCACCTTCAAGTGCCCGGTCGGTCAGCCCTGCCAGCAGGTGCGCAAACAGAAAAAAGCCTGTGCCCTACGTCAAACGTTAAGCCCAGACTAGTTGACATTTAACATTTGTTAATGTATAATTTGACATATTTGAAATAAGATTGAAAGTGTGAGTATAACAGGGGTGATAGGTAAGTGAAGGACTTGTAGAATTGAAGAGGGTGGGTTATAATAGTTGTATAAACAAGTTGAGGTGGTGTTATAGTTGCCGGTTACAAAATATGATAAGATATATGCAGACCTAAAGGAGAAAATTGAAACAAACGAATATCTATATCAAGAGCTTCTCCCTTCGGAACATACCTTTATTGAAGAATACAGCTGTGCTCGCAATACGGTGCGTCGTGCCATAGCGCAGCTGGTATCGGAGGGATATGTGCAAAGCATGCATGGTAAGGGCGTCAGAGTCATTTATCAGCCGCAGAGACCTTCCCAATATTCATTTGGACAGATTGAATCCTTCCGTGAGGCTTCGATGCAGAATAAGCAACAAACTAGAACTAAGGTGGTTTTATTTACAGAATTAACAGTGGATGAAAAAATACACCTCAGAACAACATTTCCGATTGGGACAGACATCTATTATGTACAAAGAATTCGTTATCTTGATGAGAAAGCGTTGATTATCGATCACAATTTTTTTCGCAAGGATATTGTTCCGGGGTTGACTAGAGAAATATGTGAGAAGTCGGTTTATGATTATATTGAGAATACACTTCATCAGAGTATTGTAACCACGAAAAGAATGTTTACTGTGGAACGTGTGACAAGTCTTGATGATAAGTATCTTGAATTGAATGAATGCAACTGTGTGGCGGTGGTAAGCAATAGCACTTACAATGCCGACGGTATTATGTTTGAGTTTACTCAATCGCGTCATCGGCCTGACTATTTTGTGTTCTATGATCAGGCTCACCGTGCAAAAAAATAAGTTATATGTCTTAGTTACCTGATATATTTCGACAAATATCAGGTTCTTTTTTTGTGCATAAAAATGAAATGTAAAAAAAGTTATTTTCCTAGTTGACTTCTTGTTTAAACAAGTATATACTTCAAGAATAAGGAGCTTGTTTAAACAAGATGAGAAAGGGAGGAATATACCATGGGTAGATATACCGAGGATTCTAAGAAGTTGTTAAATTTAATTGGTGGCAAAGAGAATATCAGCTCCGTATCACACTGCGTGACTAGGATGCGTTTTGTCCTGAATGATCCGGAGCGGGCTAACGTGGCGGCGATCGAAGAGCTGCCGTCTGTGAAGGGCACCTTTACACAGGCAGGGCAATTCCAGGTGATTATTGGCAATACGATAAAAGAGTTTTACAATGAGTTTACTAAAGCGTCAGGAATTGAAGGTGTATCCAAGGAGCAGGTAAAAGCTGCGGCAAAGCAAAACCAGAATGCAGCGCAACGGGCTGTGTCTACACTGGCGGAGATTTTTAGTCCGCTTATTCCTGCCATTGTTATTGGAGGTCTGCTTTTGGGCTTCCGCAATGTGTTAGAACAGGTGCCGATGATCAGCACTGCGGCGGGAACAGTGCCACCGGTAGAAGCGTCCCAGTTTTGGAGCGGGATAAACCACTTCCTGTGGCTTATTTGTGAAGCGATTTTCCACTTTCTGCCAGTTGGTATTTGCTGGTCAGTGACTAAAAAGATGGGCTGTACTGAGATACTGGGGATCGTGCTTGGCTTGACACTGGTATCGCCGCAGTTGTTGAATGCGTATGATGTTGCGTCAGCCGTAGAAATACCCTATTGGGACTTTGGGTTCGCCACACTTGATATGGTTGGATATCAGGCACAGGTATTGCCGGCGATGCTTGCAGCGTTTCTGTTATGTTATCTGGAGCGCTTGTTCCGTAAGATAATTCCTCAGGCGATATCGATGATCTTTGTGCCGTTTTTCTCACTGGTGCCGACCGTACTGCTTGCCCATGCGGTATTAGGCCCATTCGGCTGGTGGTTGGGCAGTGGCATTTCTAACATTGTATTTGCTGGTTTGACAAGCGCGATTAACTGGTTGTTTGCGGCTGTTTTTGGATTCCTCTATGCGCCATTAGTTATAACCGGCCTTCACCATATGACCAATGCTATTGATCTGCAGCTGATGTCTGATTATAATGGAACAATTTTATGGCCGATGATCGCACTTTCCAATATTGCACAAGGTTCCGCTGTTTTGGCCATCATTTTGCGCCATCGTGGCAATAAAAAAGAAGAGCAGGTTTCAATTCCGGCAGCCATATCCTGCTATCTTGGCGTCACAGAACCGGCGATCTTTGGAATTAACTTAAAGTATACATTCCCATTTATAGCAGCTATGATTGGCTCATCGCTTGCCGGTTTCCTATCCGTGTTGATGGGCGTGACGGCAAACTCCATCGGAGTTGGCGGTATTCCAGGAATCTTGGCGATAAAGACACAATTCTGGCCGCAATTTGGTCTGTGTATGTTGGTTTCAATAGTTGTACCGTTTACATTAACAATCATTTTTGACAAGTTCGGCATTTTAGGAAAAAAGCGTGCCTAACACATGAGTGTACTGGCCGCAGAAAGGTTATTTATGTTAGATTTTAAGCATAGCACGATATACCAAATTTATCTTAAATCTTTTCAGGACTCCGACGGAGATGGTATCGGCGATCTTAGCGGCATTATACAACGCCTGCCATACTTGAAAGAGCTGGGGGTAGAATACCTTTGGCTTACCCCATTTTTTACAAGTCCGCAAAATGATAATGGCTATGACGTGATGGATTATTGTGCGATAGACTCGCTCTATGGCACAATGCAGGACTTTGAAACGCTAGTCAATTTAGCTAATGAATATGGTATCGGAATCATATTGGATATGGTTTTCAATCATACCTCTAGACAGCACGAATGGTTCCAAAAGGCGCTTGCGGGGGATCAGTATTATAAAGACTATTATATCTGGAAGGATCCGAAGCCAGATGGCTCATTGCCCACCAACTGGATCAGTAAGTTTGGCGGTTCGGCATGGGAATATATTCCTAGATATAATCAATATTATTTGCATCTGTTTGATAAAACGCAAGTAGATCTTAACTGGAAAAACCCTAATGTGCGGCATGAGATGCGGGAAATACTTCGATTTTGGATGAAAAAGGGGGTCAAAGGATTTCGCTTTGATGTCGTAAACCTTATTTCAAAGCCGGAAAAGTATGAGGATGACAATGAGGGGGATGGCCGCCGGTTTTATACCGATGGTCCTAAGATACACGAATATTTACAAGAGCTATGCGTCGAGGTCAACCGCGCTGGGCTTATTACAGTCGGTGAGATGTCTTCAACCTCTATGGAACACTGTGTTCGTTACTCAAACCCCGACGAGCGTGAGCTGTCAATGTGTTTCAATTTTCATCATCTTAAAGTCGATTATAAAGACCAGCAGAAGTGGGCGCTTATGGCACCGGATTTTATGCAGCTGAAAAGGCTGCTGAATGAATGGCAGCTAGGTATGCAGGAAGGAAATGGGTGGAATGCACTTTTCTGGTCCAATCATGACCAGCCCCGCATTTTATCACGATTTGGAAATGACAAGGAGTACCACAGCCAATCTGCCAAGATGCTGGCGACGCTCATGTATCTGATGCGTGGAACACCTTACATATTCCAGGGTGAAGAAATCGGCATGACGAACGCATACTTTGAAGAAATATCTCAATATGCGGATGTGGAAAGCATTAACTTCTATCATATTCTATTGGACCAAGGAAAGGATAAGTCGGAGATTCTGAACATTCTTAAGGAACGCTCACGCGACAATTCCCGTACACCGATGCAGTGGGATTCTGGTCAAAATGCAGGATTTACCAGCAACGTGCCATGGCTTTCGGTGAATCCAAACCACCGCTATATTAATGTTGACAGCATGATCAACAAACCGGATTCGATATTCTCATGGTACAAGCAGCTTATCAAGCTGCGCAGGCAATCCGATGTAGTTGCTCTTGGGAGTTATACCCCGATGCTAGAGGAAAACTGCAGTTTGTTTGCATATCGTCGGGATTATGATGGTCAGAGCTTGATTGTGGCAGCTAACTTTACGGCAAAAAAAGTACCGCTTGAATTATCCATTGACGATAATACGAAGCTTAAATGCCTGATTGGCAACTATGGCTCTTGTGAATACACCCCGCAGATGGCACTTAGGCCTTATGAAGCGCTTGTATATAAAGCAGTAGAGGTAAGATAGCTCTAAGTAATCAAGGCGCCATCACTCTTTAAAGTGATGGCGCCTTGATTACTTGATAAAATAGAAAGTGTTAACATTGCTGATAGTCTTCTAGAAAATCATGTAATTTCTGGCTGATCATTTTTAAAGTCTCCACTTCGGGGAGATAAACTAGGCGGAAATGGTCAGGAGATTTCCAATTAAAGCCACCGCCATGAGTTAAGAGTACATGCTGCTTCCGGAGAAAATCCAGGACAAACTGCTCATCATTAGCAATATGAAACTTTTTAACATCGATCTTAGGAAATAAATAAAATGCGGACTTAGGCTTAACGACGCTTAATCCGGGAATGTCATTGATGGCATTGGTAATGTATTCCCGCTGTTCATATATTCTGCCGCCGGGCATTAATAAATGATCGGCATTATGATAATCCTCCAAGGCATTTTTAATGACTGTTTGAGATAATACATTGGAACATAATCTCATGGAAGCCAGCATATTTATACCTTCAATATAGCTTCTGGCCTGATGCTTGTTACCACTTAAGCAGATCCACCCACAGCGGAAACCAGCTAGCTGGTGGGATTTGGACAAGCCGTTAAATGTGACGACGAACAAATCAGGCGCAAGCGAAGCAGTTGAAATGTGTTCAAGTCCGTCCATGACAAGCCTGTCATATATCTCATCAGAAAAAATCACTAAATTGTGCTGCCTGGCAATCTCGATTATCTCCAACAGTAATTCCCGGGAGTATAATGCGCCGGTAGGGTTGTTGGGGTTGATAATGACAATGGCCTTCGTACGCCTGGTTATTTTTTGGCGAATATCATTGATGTCGGGATACCATTCGGCCTCTTCATCGCATTGGTAATGAACGGCAGTTCCACCGGCAAGAGTGGCGGCTGAAGTCCACAGAGGATAATCAGGGGATGGGATAAGTATTTCATCTCCATTATCTAATAAGCCCTGCATCGTCATTGAAATTAATTCACTCACACCGTTGCCGGTAAATACATCGTTTGGCGTGACATCAGGAATGTTTTTTGTTTTACAATAAGCAGCAATAGCCTCCCTGGCCGGAAGGATTCCCTTAGAGTGGGAGTAGGCCTGGGATAGCTCATTATTTTGGATTAAGTCCTCAAGGATATATTTTGGGGCGCGAAATCCAAAAGCGGCAGGGTTGCCAGTATTGAGTTTAATGATATCGATCCCTTGCTGTGTCATAAGGTCTGCTTCATCTGCGACAGGTCCCCTGATATCATAACCGACATAGTCTAACTTCTTTGATTTTTCAATAGTCATATGATCGTCTCCTTTCTCATTAAGCAAATAAAAAACCCCAAGCTATTAATAGCTTAGGGCGAATAACATATCCGTGGTACCACCTAAATTCAGAAAATCTCTGCACTTTATCGGTACGAAACCTATAGAATCATAGTTTGATACCGCTTCCACGATAACGGTTGGAAATCCGATGAGACCTACTAAACGAAAGTCGTTCGGTTCATGGCTCAGAAACTGCTTCCATATAACCCGTCATGAAGATTCGCACCAACCATCTTCTCTCTTTGCTTTGGGAAATATGTACTCCTTTTCATCATAGCCTTTCAATTTTATTTTGCTTATTAGAATAAATTCTACTATACTTTAATAAAATATTCAAGCATTTTTTTAATAGCCTAATAATTGTTAATATTGTTTGGGTTGTAATCAGACGTATTTTTAAGCTATAATGAAAATATAGCTATCTGTTTTGTAGGAGATGATTATTTTGGGAGGATTTGTCACAATCCATTCACCTGATGCGTTTAAAATAGTAGATGATCAGGGTAATATATTTTTAGGAGCCAGCCAAATGTGGTATGGCAAGTATTGGCAGCGGCAAGCAGGCTGCGGCCCGACAACTGGCACCAACCTATTATGGTATCTGTCGAAAACCAGGCATAAAGGCACAGCATTGTCTAAAGGAGTCAGGAATCGGAAAATGGAGCTTCTAAGACTGATGGAGAATGTTTGGGAATATTTAACTCCCGGAGTAATGGGGGTCAATAGCACTAAGCAGTTTAGTGACGGGCTTAAGCAATATGGAAAGACATATAATGTTCACTTGAATTGCCACATATTGGATATTCCTATGAATGAGTCCGCTCGACCATCAATCGAGCAGGTCAGTCTTTTTTTGGCAGAAATGCTTAGTAGGGATTTGCCGATCGCCTTCCTTAACTTATCGAATGGGCGGGTGTGGAATCTAGACAACTGGCATTGGGTAACCTTGACAGGGTTTGACGCTGAAAGGAAAGTAGCTTTGATGTATGACCAGGGAACAAGCCGGGAAATAGATCTGGCACTGTGGCTTTCATCAACTGTCTTGGGAGGCGGTTTTGTTACCGCAGATATATAGAGTCCTGTAGGTTGCGCAGAATTAAGAAATGAGGAAGAAATACATATGGATATGGAATCTTATAGAAAAGAGTTGGAACAATTCGGGAGAATATAGTGCTGCAAACCGACTTATTTATAATGGAAAGGTGATTTAAAATGATACTTAGTGTCAGCAGAAGAACAGATATTCCCAATTACTATTCGCAGTGGTTTTATAATCGTTTAAGGGAGGGCTTTTTATACGTCCGAAATCCCATGAATGCCCATCAGATTAGTCGCATCAACTTATCTCCTGAGGAGGTCGATTGCATTGTGTTCTGGACAAAGAATCCTGAAAATATGCTGGACAGCTTAAGTGAGCTGTCTGGATACCCATACTATTTCCAATTTACATTAACCGGCTATGGGCAAAAGATCGAGCCTTCACTTCCTGATAAGAAAACGCGTTTGATTTCTATTTTTCAAGAGCTTTCTAAAAGCATTGGACATGAAAGGGTCATATGGAGATATGATCCCATTTTGCTAAATGGTGCCTATACTGTTAAGTATCATCTAAAGGCTTTTAAGGAAATAGCGGAGTGCTTAAGAGGATATACGGATAAAGTGGTTATTAGCTTTGTGGATTTCTATACAAAGACGAAGCGCAATATGGAATTGCTGCAGATTAGATCATTTGCGGAAGAAGAAATATTTGAATTGGCACTGGGGATGGCTAAAACAGCTGAAATGAATCACATGATGATTGAGTCATGCGCCGAGAAAATCGATTTGCAGGAAATAGGGATAGCCCATGGCAGTTGTATTGACCAGAAGCTTATTGAGAGATTGGCAGGCTGTAAGCTAAGAGGTAACAAGGATAGGAATCAAAGGGAAGAATGTGGCTGCATCGAAAGTGTTGAGGTTGGAGCTTATGATACCTGTGGTAATGGGTGTAAGTATTGTTATGCCAACTTAAGTGGTGAGATGGTCAGGCGCAATATGAAGCTGTACGACGTGAATTCACCATTGCTTTGTGGAGTGGTGGGGGAAGGGGATGTGATTACTAAGAGGAAGGTGAAATCTAAAAAAGCCCTTTAGATAGGGCTTATTTTCACCTGGTTCCCACTTTTTTACAGCATGCCAACATCTTAAGAACTCTTCCCCAGAACTGGCCATCATGTTAATATATGTTGTCGCTCTGTACTCCTTAGCAAATTCATTCGTATTATTGCCAACTTCCTCAACTGTTTTCAGTACGTGAAGATTTGGAAAAGGACAATTTTTAACTATTTAAAAGTCGTGCGTATTTTGGCGACAGAGCCGCGAATTACAAGCTGGGTAGCGATTCTGGTTTTGATGGATCGGTCAAAACTATTTTGCTCTCGTTTTTCAATTAATGAAATAATCGAATTAACGGCATTAGAACCGAATGACGCTTTGGGAACATTTATGGATGTTAAGGGAGGAAGGGTGATTGCCGAATTAGGCCTATCATTAAATCCTATCAACGAAATATCATCGGGAACTCTTATGCCGGCTAATCTAAATGCGCGAATCGCACCTACTGCAATAGTGTCGTCATCACATACAAAAGCGGTTGGCAATTGAATGTGCTGCTCTAATAGCCGTGCGATGTCCTGAAAGCTTCCTTCTTCTGTATATCGTACCTGATGAATATTTTCGGACTTTAAAGATAGTTGGAAATATTTTAGTGCATCTAAATAACCTTGTCTGCGTTCTTCAAAGCTGGATATGGAATCGATGCTTTGCAAATAGCCAATATTTCTGTGCCCTTGCTGTACAAGATAATCAATGGCTTGGAAAGTTCCTAACTGATTATTGATTGAAACGGTGTTAACATCTAAACGTGGGAAATCATTATCGATTGCAACATAAGGAATTGAAAGCGAAGTAAACAAGCGTATATCTTCATCCGACATTTCGGTAGCAAATAGTATGATCCCTTTTGGGTTAATGCTCTCTAATGATTTTAGTCGTTCTTTTATAGGCGATTTGGAATCCATAGTCACTAAAAGAATTTGGTAACCAAATTTTCGTGCATGTGACTCAATACTTTCCATTAATAACAAGAAGAAGGGGTGTTGATTTAGTATTTTCCCATGCTTTATATAGACTACAAAGCAGATGGTCTGAGTGTCATATGCTTTTTTTTCGGTTTTAATTAAATGCCCATAACCCATCGCAACCACTTTTTCTAATACGGAAGCCCTTGTTTGATCCGAAACACCAGGCTTATTGTTTAGTATTAGAGAAAGAGTTGCAGGAGAAATGTTTAGTTCTTTGGCTATTTCTCTGTTGGTCATATATTTCATCCTTATCAAAATTTTTCTTTTATTATAAATCATATAGTAAGTAATGTCAATGCGTTTATTAAACACAAATAAACGGTTTATGAATATCAAAATTGAAATAAAACATAAAAATACCAAATAATATAAAAAATACAATAAAATTCCAATAATAAAGCTGAATAATGAACGAAATGCACAAACAATAAACATAGTATTTAGTAAACATTCAGTATTTACAATTAAATATTTAAATGATAATATAAATCTAGAAAAGTATTATTAAGAACTTGCAAAGGAGAAAGGAAATGATTGAGTACAAAAAAGTAGATGGAAGTTTTGACTTGAAGGGAAAGTGCGCTATCGTTGTGGGTGGTGGTGGTGGTATTGGTGGTGCTACAGCCAGATTGTATGCTTTAAAAGGTGCAAATGTAGCGGTGGTTGATTGTAAGGATAATATACAGGATGTAGCAGATGATTTGGCTAAGCGATATAGCATAAAAACAATTGGTATTAAGTGTGACGTAACAAAGCAAACTGATGTTGAGAATGTCGTTAAGGAAGTAGTAAAAGCTTTTGGGGTGATTAATATCTTGGCGAATATGCCGGGATATGTTGAACTTGAGAGCGCTGAAATGATTAATGCTGATATAGTTCAAAAGCATATTGCGATTAATGCAGTCGGAGTTTTTAGGATTTCGCAAGCAGTTGCCAACCAGATGATTAAGCAAGGCAAAGGTGGAAAGATTGTATGTGTAACATCTCAGGCTGACTTCATTGCGATCGACAAACATGTTGGTTATACAATGTCAAAGGCAGCTTTGGTAGGAATGATTAAGGTGTGCGCTCTTGAGTGGGCTAAATTTGGTATCAATGTTAATGGCGTGGCGCCTACAGTGGTAAACACGTATATGGGTGACAAAGCATGGCAGGGTCAGGTGAAAATTGATATGATTAATTCTATACCGGCACACAGATTTGCTGAGGTGGATGAAATTGCAGCAGCTGTTCTGTTCTTGTCATGTGATGAATCTAATATGATCGTAGGCGAGGATTTGGTTGTGGATGGTGGGTTCACCATTAAATAGTAAATAAACTAAGGAGGAATTTTATAATGAAAAAGAAAGTATTGGGAGTAGTTTTAAGTGTAATAATGATAGCAGGGTTAATGGCTGGGTGTGGGACATCGGTTCCAGAGGAGACAAAATCAAACGAAACGAGTTCTGCCGAATCAGGAGTATCTGAACTTGATGGAGAAGGTCTTAAAATTGGTTGTGTTTTTGCTGACTTAGGAAATACTTCTTATGTAGCAATGGGTGAAGCTATGAAGGCGGAAGCAGAAGCTCATGGAGCGGAATTTATATTGAAAGATACTGGAAATGATTCGGCAACATTAGTAGATGTTATAGAGAACTTTATTTCTTCTGGGTGCAACGTTATTATTGAACAGAATTCAGATGCTCAAGTAACAGAAACAGTTAACCAGGAAGCATTAGATGCAGGAATCATCATTTTATCATTTGATAGTGAAATGGAAAATGCCAGTGCGTCTTATTTAGCCTCAAATTATGAGTTGGGTTATCTAATAGGTACTATGTGTGCAGAATGGTCTAATGAAGTGTTTGAGAATGGAGTATGTGAAATTGGTTTGCTAAACGCAAGCTCATATGATTTCATTTTAGACAGAGTAGAAGGTATTAAGGCTGCGTTAGAGGAGTTGAATCCAAACTGTAAGATTGTTATAGAAGCGGATGCGGTATCTACGACAGACGGGCTTGAAGCAGCGGAGAACTTTTTGCAGGCTTATCCTGAGTTAAATGGTGTGGTTGGTATTAATGACTCGGTTGTTCTTGGGGCTTTTGAAGCATTTAAAGGAGCGAATAGAGTTGGTGACGATGTCGGACTATTTGCTTGTGATGGGTCGCTAGAAGGGCTTGAGGCAGTTGCTGAAGGGAGCATTCATCGAGGAACAGTATCATTGCAGTTAAATAAGGTGGGTGCACAGATGATTAAGGATGGCATTACATTGGTCAATGGTGGGAGTATTGAATCGACTATAAATTATTTTCCACTTGAAGCAGTAACCATTGATAATGTGCAGGATTTTTTGGATCAATTGAAGTAAAATATTGAACTTAAGGCTTTGAAAGGAGAGGGCGGCGTGGAACAATATTCGTTATTGTTAAAAAATATTACAAAAAAATATCCTGGTGTTATTGCATTAAATGATGTCTCATTAGAGTTGAAAAAGGGTGAGGTACATGCTTTAGTGGGTGAAAATGGTGCTGGGAAGTCTACATTAATAAAAGTTATCTCTGGTGCTATTGTTCCGGATGCAGGGTCAATTATTGTTGACGGAGAAACGTTTAAAGAGATGACGCCAGCCCTCTCAAAAAAACTTGGAATAGAAGTTATCTATCAGGAATTTAATTTGATTCCCGATTTATCTGTTGCTGAGAATATGTTTATGGGTGATTTTATAGGAAATAAAGTCATTGTGGATTTTCGGGCAATGGAAAAAAGAGCAGCTGAAGTATTTGATTTGATGGAAATAGATATTAATCCTAAAACATTAGTTAAGAATTTAACGGTAGCATATATGCAGATTGTGGAAATCGCAAAGGCGATTGTTAAAAATGTCAAGATTCTAATTATGGATGAGCCGACGGCTCCACTGACTTCAAGTGAAGTCGATATCTTGCTGAAACTTGTTAAGAAATTAAGAAATGATGGGGTATCTATCATATATGTCTCACATCGAATAGAAGAAATATATAAGATTGCTGACCGGTTATCGATATTTCGAGATGGCCAATGGATTGTAACAGATGAAATATCTAAAATTTCGAGGCGGGATTTAGTATGTAAAATGGTCGGAAGACAAATCGCAGAAACTTATCCAATAAGAAATAGTAAATTGGGCAATGTCATTTTAGAAGTGAAAGATCTGACGGGAAGAGGTTCAAGAAATATTAGTTTTAGTCTTAAAAGTGGTGAAATACTCGGTCTTGGTGGGTTGGTCGGAGCTGGAAGAACGGAAACTGTTAGAATGATTTTTGGATTGGCTCAAATCGAATCAGGGCAAATTATTTTAAAGGGAAAAGAAGTAAATATTAAATCTCCAAAAGATGCTGTTAGAAATGGAATCTGTTTAGTGCCAGAAGATCGAAAACAACAGGGAGTAATATTAAGTTTGCCTATTCGTGATAATATTACGTTGCCAATAATCAGAACATTGTCAAAAAACGGCGTTGTAGATCGGATGAAAGAGAACGAAGTCTTAGAGAAACAAAAAAATGCCTTGAAGATAAAAACACCTTCATTCGAACAAAAAGTAGAAAATTTAAGTGGAGGGAATCAGCAAAAAGTGGTGTTAAGTAAATGGTTGGCAAGCAATGTCGAGATACTGATTTTTGATGAGCCAACGAGAGGCATTGACGTTGGAGCGAAACAGGAAATATATTTTCTGATGAATAAATTGGCTGAAGCGGGAAAAGCGATTATCATGATTTCTTCTGAAATGGAAGAATTAATGGGTATGTCAGATAGGATAATTGTTCTTTATGAAGGACAACAAAAGGGTACCATCAGTAAAGAGAATTTTTCGCAAGAGCGAATTATGGAACAAGCTTCTAATATGACAAACTAGGGGGAAAGAAGATGAATAAGTCGAGCGCGAAGTCCTTTGATTTAAAGAATGCAATTAAAGAATCGGCAGTGCTATTTGTGCTGATTGCAATTATTGTTGCATTCTCAATATTATCACCACAATTTCTTAAAGTAAGTAATTTTATTACCGTTTTAAGACAGGTTTCAATTCTGGCGATTGTTTCTGTTGGAATGACGGTTGTTTTAATATCGGGTGGTATAGATTTGAGTGTAGGTTCTATGGTTTCTGTAGTTAGTGTTTTGACATCAATGGCGACTGTCAATCTTAACTTGCCGATTGGGATAGCAATTATCATTGGTTTGATTTTGGGGATGGGTATGGGATTTCTCAATGGAATGATGATTACAACAACAGGCATGCCACCGATGATTGGGACATTGGCCACACAATTAGTATTCAGGGGCTTGGGATTTATTGTGTGCGGCGGTGCTTCAATTTACCATTTGCCAGAGGGGTTCAAAGTATTTGGACAAGGATACGTTGGGGCAATACCAGTTCCGGTAATAATTATGATTATCATTTTACTTATATTTGCATTTGTATTAGGAAGAACATTTATTGGCCGCTATTTTTATGCGGTGGGAAGCAATGCGGAAGCCACTAGACTTTGTGGATTGGATATAAAGAAAGTTCAGGTATTAGCATATACAATTTGTGGATTGTTAAGTGCGGTTGGTGGGATGATTATGACTTCTCGTGTAAACTCTGGGCAGCCTAAAGCTGGCGATGGATATGAGATGGATGTGCTTACAGCTTGTGTTGTTGGTGGCATAAGCATTAATGGTGGTGAAGGGAAGATACGCCATATCGTGGTAGGGGTTTTGATTATTGGGATATTGTCTAATGGACTTACCATCATTGGCGTGAGTGAATATTGGCAACAAGTGGCAAAGGGGCTGATTTTAGCAGCTGCAGTTGCATTTGATGCAATACAGAAAACAAGAAAGAAAATGTAAATTGAGATAGTGGGGCTTGAGAAAACGATGATTAATAAAGTTGAAAAGATTAAAATTACAAATTTTACTCATCCCTTTGCGGCAGCTTTTGAAAAGTGTAATTTTAAGGATCGTAATTATTTAGAAGAAGAATTTTTTATTTCCGGAACATCTAACGTATATGAATGGAAGAACAACTGCAAAAGTGTTAAGTATCAGGATTGTCCATATGTAAATCGATTAATTGTGAGAAAACCAGCCGAGAAAGAAATTTTTAGTGGAAATGTTATTGTTGAAATATTGAATTCTACAAGTTTTATTGACTTTGATAGATGCTGGGTATTGACTCATAAATACATGATGAGAAATGGAGATATTTATATTGGTATTACAAGTAAACCAAATGTAATACCGGCAATGCTAAAGGTTGACTATAAAAGATATTGTGATTTAAAATGGTCCAACCCAAATAGAGCGATTGATAGCACTATAGATCAAAACGAATTGGGAAATATGGAAGGGGCGTCGTCGCCAGAAACAGAGGATGGATTGTTCTGGGATATGCTGATTGATTTAGCCATGCTGCTACGTGATAGCAATAACAGTATGATTGGCGAATATGGTTCGTATTACCAATATCTTGCTGGTTGGTCACAGTCAGGCGCCTATATGATTAGGTTCGTAAATGATTTTGCGTATGATAATAAAGAAAGAAGTAGACCTTATTTTGATGGATATTATTCAGCCGGAAGTGCGAGTTCTTGTATGCCTGATTTGAATCAGAGTTATGGGAGAACAGCAATGAAAAGCGTAAGAAAATTAAAAAGGATGGAACAGCCGTTTATAGAAATACATACGGAAAGTGAAAATGCTTTGTGGGGAAATATGGAATCAAGGGGCGAGAATTCATTTGATGATAATGCGATGAAATATTGCATTTATGATATCCCGGGAGCTACGCATGATGCAAAATCGACAATGATTGATTATTATTTTGGTGATACGGATGTGTTTTTGGCTGGAATTATTCCTAGTTATTCTGGAAAAGAAATTGTTCCCAACGATTTTCCTTACGAAGTCGCGTTTCAAGCGGCATTATCTGTTTTGTACAAATGGGTTAGAAAAAATGAAAAGCCTGTCAAGGCGGATCAAATAAAGGTAGATGAAAACTTGTGTAACATAGTTGACGAAACGGGTAATGCAATTGGCGGCTACAGACTGCCGTTTATTGAAGCGCCGCTATGTATATATCACCCTATGAGTACACCGATGAAACCGGATTACGCTGTTGCATGTACACTATTCGGTTATGTAGAAAACTATACAAGAGAGAAAGCAGTTGCGCTATATGGATCACGAGAAGGCTATTTGAATAAAATTGCAAGAATCTTAAAAGATGACATTAGATGCGGAATGATTCTTAAAGATGATGAAACGGCATGTATGGAATATGCAATACAGAAGGCAAAAGAAGTGTTTGGTTAGAGATTTCCATGTTAGCATCTTTTGTCATAAGAATACGTATATTTGACAAGACGATTCTCTCGCGTCCTATTATAATAAATATATGTCACATAAAATAATAGAACATAAAGGAGAGAACGATGAACTTACCAATTGCCTTACAACTATTTTCAGTACGTGAAGATTTGGAAAAGGATTTTAAAGGCACCTTACAAAAAGTAAAAGCATTTGGCTATGACGGCGTGGAATTTGCAGGTCTTTATGATAATGAGCCGGAAGCGGTCAAGCAAATGGTGAATGAAATAGGATTAACAGCCCTGAGTGCACATGTTCCGTTTGCCGATATGATGGAAAACCCAGAGAAAATAATGAGGGATTATGCTAGTATTGGCTGTGAATATATAGTTATTCCATACCTTACACCCGAGTATCGTCCGGGAAATGAGAAATTTAATGAAGTGATTGACGGTGCAAAGCTTTTAGGAGAAGCCGCCAAAAAACATGGACTTACACTTTTATACCACAACCATGATTTTGAGTTTGAAAAAATAGACGGAGAGTATGCGCTTGATGTTTTGTATGCAGCTGTCTTTGCCGATTTACTTAAGACTGAAATTGATACCTGCTGGGTCAATGTAGCCGGTGAAAATCCATCAGAATACATTATTAAATATACTGGTCGGGCGCCGGTTGTTCATTTGAAAGATTTTTATCTGGAAGGCAAAAAACCGGATAAGATGTATGAGCTGATCGGCATCGAAGATGATGCTTTGCAGGAAGAAACAGGTGCATTTGAATTTCGTCCACTCGGTAAAGGTATTCAAGATTTTCCTGCTATTCTTAGAGCATGCAAGAAGGCTGGCACGAAGTGGGTTGTTGTTGAACAAGATGAAGCCTCTATGGGCAAGAGTGCGCTAGGATGTGCCCAGATGAGTATCGAATACCTTAATAGCTTATAAGATTTTAGATGAAAGGAAATATATAATGTCTGATACAGTATTAAATCAATTTACGCCTAATAAAGAAGAAAAACCAATAGACACCTCACGGATACTGAAATTTGGCATCATAGGTACAGGCTGGATTGCTGAATCTCATGTAGAAAGCTTAAAGCAGATGCCCGATGTTGAAATCGTTGCAGGAGCCGATTTGATTCCTGGAAAAGCGAGACGTTTTTTTGACCAGTACGAGCTTCCGGATGTGAGATGTTATCCGGATCATAAAGCCATGTTAGAGAACGAAGAATTAGATGCGGTTTGTGTTTGCACCTACAACGTGACGCATGCTGAGTGTACGATAGACGCGCTGAATCAAGGGATCAATGTGCTGCTTGAAAAGCCGATGACGGTGACGCTTGATGAAACTATCGAAATCATTAAGGCAGAAAAACGTTCTGGCAAGCTGCTCTCCCTTGGCTTCCAGCCACGAATGGATGCTAATATGCAGATGATTAAGAAAATAGTGGAATCGGGTGAGCTTGGCAAAGTCTATTATATCCAAACCGGTGGCGGGCGCCGCAGAGGCATCCCCAACAGTACGTTTATCGAGAAGAAAACAGCAGGGATCGGAGCACTCGGAGATATCGGCTGCTATTCACTTGACATGGTCCTTCATGCGATTGGCTATCCTAAGCCGCTTACCGTATCGGGCTACTGCTCGAATTATCTGGGCACTAATCCTAAATATAATAATCCGGCAGATGCAAAGCGGTTTGATGTGGATGATTTTGCGGCGGCGTTTATACGCTTAGAGGGCGATATCGTACTTGACTTTCGCATTGCTTGGGCGATGCACATTGACACACCAGGAGACACGATTCTTATGGGAACCGAAGGGGCTTTGCGAATTCCATCTACTGAATGCTGGAACGGCACTGTAGGAGGTCCAATGAAGCTCTATAAAGATGTTGCCGGTAGTCAAGTGGAGACAGTTATTCCGTTATGTCCAGAAGAGGATAGCTTTGGCGGTTTGTTTTATAAGAAGCTGCGTTCATTTATAGATGCCGTGAAAGATGGTGGTGAAGCTCCGGTACCTTCAAGCCAGATTATGTATAACCAGGCAATCATCGATGGGATTGTAAAATCCAATAAGCTGGGTCGAGAAATCAATATCGAAATTCCTGAGATTGGTTAGTTTGAAGGCACCATGGTTTCTATATACTTTTTAGGCGATTTTGCGAAGATTTTTTGGAATGCTCTATAAAAAGTCCTAGTACTGTCAAAACCGGAGGTTAAGGCGATTTCTGTCACGGTATGCTGGTTTTCTTTCATTAGTTCTAGAGCATAATAACAACGCAAACCGTTGATATATTCAATCAACTTACAGCCGAAATATTGATTGAATATATGGGAAAATCTACTTTTACTATAGCCAAAGTGGCTAGATACGTTCTCTAAGGTGATCGGTTCCAGAAAATGTTCCTGAAGATAAACTAGGATATCCTGTGCTTTTGAAGCTATCTTGTTTTCAGGGATATCTATTAGTCCGACATACTTAATAATGATGCCCAGGATGACATAAGTATATCCTTTAATGATATTTTGATCATATTTACCGGGGGATTCCCTTGTTGTCATCTCTGCCATTTTCATACAATGAATGATTTCGGCTAGTATCTGGGCATCATTTAATATATAATGAGGAAAGGTCTTCTTGTGTAAAAAGGATTTTAGAGAGGGGACGGTATCAAGAGGAATAATATAAACATAGGAAACAGAGTATGCTTCTGTTTGATATGTATGCATTGTGTAACTGGGAACAATCAGTAATTCTCGTGCTGTTACTTCTAGTGCTTCTCCGTTTAAGATAGCTGTTAATTCTCCCTTCTCAACATAAACCAACTCGATACTGCTGTGGAAATGGGGTGAACACCAATCATTTTCCGATTTCCAGCAGGTCGGGTACTTTTGGATATCTCTAAAATGTTCATATTCAAAATAATTTTTCATAAGAATTTCCTTTTCTAAATAAATGATGATATGATTATCTTAATGCCAATTATAATACACTTACACTACGTTAACAAGGTTTATCTTTGTAGAAGCCTATGTCAATTAACAGGTGACTTGTATAAAGGAGGAGACAGATGACAAAGATAAGAAAACTGGGAATTGTGGGCTTTGGAGGTATGGCACAATTCCACCTAAATGAAATAGAAACAATGCCTGAAATCAGCATCAAAGGTGCTTTTGATATTAAAGAGGAACGCCAGTCTTATGCAAGGGAGTTAGGACTTAATGCCTATGATTCATTGGAGGAGCTATTGGCAGAAAAGGATCTGGATATTGTTTTGATCGCCACCCCCAATGATGCGCACAAGCCAATAGCTATTAAAGCTTTAAACGCTGGCAAGAATGTCATCGTTGAAAAGCCGGCCACACTTAATTCCAAGGAATTGCAGGCGTTAATAGAGTGCGCCGAGAAAGCAAAACGGTTGCTCTCGGTTCATCAAAATCGTCGTTGGGATGAAGATTATCTGACGATGAAGAAAATCTATCAAGAAAATTATCTGGGGACGGTATTTCGGATTGAATCACGCGTTCATGGCTCCAGAGGGATTCCGGGTGATTGGAGACAGCTGCCGGAACATGGCGGCGGTATGGTTTTGGATTGGGGCGTGCATTTATTTGATCAGATTTTGCAGATGGTCCAGGAGAAAATAAAAAGAGTCTATGCGCAGATGACTCATGTTACCAACCAATTGGTGGATGATGGATTTTTTGCTGAGTTGACTTTTGAAAGCGGGATTACGGCTGCCATTGAAGTCGGAACTAATAATTTTATATCACTGCCCAGATGGTATATGCTCGGATCGGACGGCACGGCGATCATTACCGATTGGAATCGGGAGGCTAAAATAGTCAGAGCAGCGGGGATGAGTGAAAAGGATGTGGTTCCAGTCATCACAGCGGCAGGTTTAACGAAGACCATGGCGCCAAGAAGGAAAGAAAATCTTAGAGAAGAGATAATTGCTTTGGAAAAAAGTGATGTCAGAGAATTTTATCAGAATTACCTGGCTGTTTTGGACGGGCAAGAGAAGAGCAAGATTTCGTTGACGGAAGTGATGAGAGTAATGAAGCTAATGGAGGCTGTTTTTTACTCTGCTAATACAGGTCAGGTCGTTGGATTTGAATAAATAATCATTGGAGGTTAGGTTAAATGAAATTAGGTGTTATGACAGTCTTAATGGGGAACTATTCCCTGGAGGAAACTTTAAAATATTTAAAATCATTAGGTGTTGAGCAAGTTGAAATCGGTTGCGGCGGATATCCCGGAACCGCCCACGCCGATGCGGTCAGGTTTTTGAAAGAACCTTCGTTGATAGAGACCTTTAGAGAAGCAATTGATAAATATGGACTTTCGGTGGCAGCCTTAGCTTGTCACGGCAATCCCCTGCATCCTAATAAGGAAGTCGCCAAAGCTTATCATGAGCAGTTTGAAGCTAGCATTCTATTGGCAGAAAAACTGGGCTTAGATACTGTTGTTGGATTTTCAGGCTGCCCTGGTGATTGTGAAGATTCAAAATACCCCAATTGGGTCGTTTCTGCTTGGCCGGAGGACTTTGCCAAAATTAAAGAATGGCAATGGCATGAAAAGCTCATTCCTTATTGGAAGAAAACCAGTGCCTTTGCGGGTGAGCATGGTGTGTCAAAAATTGCCTTGGAATTGCACCCCGGTTTTTGTGTATACAATACATCGACGCTGCTGCGATTACGAGAGGCGGTAGGTCCTGCGATCGGTGCGAACTTTGATCCATCACATCTGTTTTGGCAGGGGATTGATCCGGTCTTGGCTATCCGGGCACTTAAGGGAGCGATATACCATTTTCATGCGAAAGATACAGCGATAGATCCGTACAATACGGCTTTAAATGGCGTTTTGGATACGCCCTCTTTTGAACAGATTGAGGAGAGGCCATGGGTGTTTAGGACAGTAGGTTATGGGCATGGCGAAGATGTTTGGAGAGCTATTTTTAGTGAATTGCGTAAGGTTGGCTATGATGGAGTCATTTCGATTGAGCATGAGGATGGGCTGATGACCACGAAGGAAGGATTGGAAAAGACAATCGAAGTGCTGAAGCGGACGATTATATTTGATGAGGAGAAAGTGGATATGTATTGGGTGTAAATTGTCTTTTAAAATCATATTCTATATAGACGTTGTCTCTTAGGATATGATATAATAAATCCACGATGATTTGGGGGTGCTAGGTGTGAATGATAGTGAATTATTATTAGCGATTTCGGGGATGTTGGATAAGAAGCTACAGCCTATTGATGAACGGCTCGACAAGTTGGAAAAAAATACAAATGCTGAATTCAAAAAAATAAATTCTATATTAGACAATGAATTCAGAGCCGAGTTTAGAAAAATTAATTTTATATTGGAAAATGAAGTAAGATCGGATATAAAACTATTAGTCGAGAATTATATTCCTTCTGCCTCCAGATATGAGCATGCGTCAAACGAGCATGAGAATATGAAAAATGATATCGAATTATTAAAAAGAGTTGTTTCTGAGCACAGTGAGAAATTGCAGAGAATTTCATAAGGTAATAAATGTATGCCTATAAACAAAGTTGTCTATAGGCATATTTCTGTACGAAAACGAGTCATAGGTCGAGGATAATACTTAACCTACATCGATTGACTATGGATTCCATATTGAATAAGAAAGCGGGAGACGTATCATGATAAGAACACTAAATAATGAAAAAATCCACAATTGTGAAAAAGAATATTCAAAGTGCTTTTCTAATATCCTTGAAACGGAAGATTATGTGCGCTTTAGGGATGATTTGCTTCCGGACATGTACTATCATAATTTCACATTAATCAAAAAGAGTAGGACCGACGAGGAACTATATCACCGGATAGAGGCTGAAATACAGCTAAGAAAGACAGAAGGCGAAAGCTTCTGCAATATAGTTTCGTATGTTCCTATCAGTGATTATTTGCTGCAAGAACTTGATGTTAGGCCTCAAGTTTCGGTCGATGGCTTTTATTTGTTTGATGTTAGTAAGCTTTCACGGCTGACAAATAAAGAGGGAGCTGTAGTTTTAAAAGTTAATAATTTAAAAATGGCAGATGATATTTTACGTCTGGATATAGAACATGACGGAGAACGCCTTGGACTTGACTTTTGTAAAAGAAGAACAAACAGGCGGAAGGAAGTCTACCTTTCAAAGAAAGGTGTCAATACTTATATTTGCTATGACAATAATGAAGCGATTGGTCAATGTGATTTGCTCATTTACAAGGATACTGCAAAAATTGAGGATTTTTCTGTTTTGCCTGCAAAGCAGCGTCAGGGATATGGCACTGCAATACTGAAAGCTATGTTGGAAGTCGCATTAAGTAGCGGCGCTTCAACAATTTATTTAGTAGCAGATGAAGATGGCACTGCTAAAGAAATGTATCAGAAATTAGGTTTCAGTAAAATCGGTGAGAAGATAGATTTGTTTTTTAAGCTGTAACATTCTTGCTGTTGATGGAATGAAACAGAGGCCGGGCATCACTATGTCAGACCGATGTCGAGCTTTTCTTTGTTTGCCGTCGCCGCACAAAATATGATCGATCGCAGCAATGGAATTGAACGGGTCAATATAGATGACCAAGAGTACTTTATCGCACATGCCGCACTCGAAACCTTGCCATGGAGTTTAGCTATCGTTATCTTGGTTGACGAGGCCATCGCTCCTTCAATAGAAAGCCAGGAGCGTATCATCGAGATGAAAAACGATGCGCTAGGAAATATTGATATTTTCATTATGACAGTACTGATTTTATTTATTGTAGCGATTGCGTTGATTATTCTCTTCATTAGTTATTTTTCTAAAAGGTTGCTTGCCGTAGTTATTGCTGATGTGTCGGGTAAAGGCGTGCCGGCAGCGCTGTTTATGGTAATTACTAAGACATTGATTAAGAATAACTCTCAATTAAGCAAAAGTCCGAAGGTTTGCCTTCAACCAATTTAACTGCCCATCTACTTGGAACCCTAACAAGTACTTTAATCGTTCTACTGGTTTCTTTTATAGTCCTCTAACTAAATCATAAATATATATTATGCACCTATAGATGCGTCCATTGACAGAAGAACAAAGCTGACATATAATAAGTGTACACTAATAAATGTATATGATGAGTAGAAAGAGAGGAGGAAGTCAGTATGAAAGTGCAGAACATTGACGATATTGAAAAGTTTTTCAGGGTCATTGATAGTTGTCAGGGGAAGGTTGAGTTAGTTACCGGTGAGGGAGACCGCCTGAACTTAAAGTCAAAGCTTTCACAAATTGTTTCTATGGCAAATATATTTTCGTGTGGAACAATACCTGAATTAGAAATTATTGCTTATGAACCAGAGGATGCTAAGAAAATATTGAATTTCATGATTGGCTAAGGTAACCATGGAGCCAGACGATAACTCTTTGAGGCAAAATCTAACGCAATCAGTTAGAGTGCCCAGAGAGTTTTTTGTTGCAAAAGGGGATGAGGAGGGGTGTCATGAAAAATTTCCTTTGTGGAAAAAGCGATTATTATTACTTGGAGGCGCTAATTAGACTGCGCCGAGACTGGAGCTCCTATTGGTGAGCGTACATCCCTTGCCATGTGCCTCGCAGCTTAAATGCGCAGTGCAAAGTGTTGAGCACGGTTCTCTTGTGGCTGCTCCAAAGGGGCGCGATTAAGAGCTCTTTGGGGCCGTCTCCCGTTACCCTGTGGATAACAATATCCGGTGAGAGATGCTCTAGAGCGGTAATTACAATATCAATGTATTCCGCCATTGTATACACCTTAAAAAGACCGGCCTGATAATCTTTTGCCAGATCGGTGTTCTTAAGAACATGGAGCAGCTGTAGCTTCACGCCCTGAATGTCTTGATGATTGAGATAATCCATGGTTTGTATGATATCGTTCTTATTCTCCCCGGGAAGCCCAAGAATAGTATGGACAATCACTTCGATTTGGGAAGCCCTTAGAGCCTTGATGGCTTTTTCAAAACAGGAAAGTTCATATCCGCGGCGGATGTACTCAGCGGTTTTAGGATGAATGGTCTGTAGTCCCAACTCGATCCAGACCGGCTTGAATTGGTTTAATGAGCTTAATAAATTGATAACCTCCGTACTCAGGCAATCTGGTCGGGTAGCTATGGAAAGTGCAATAATATCAGGATTTTCAATGGCTTCGGTAAAAATAGAAGTCAGGTATTCAATCGGGGCATAGGTGTTCGTATAGGCTTGAAAATAGGCAATAAAATAACTGGCATTTCGCTTCTTTAAAATAGTTTCTTTCTGTGTATTGATTTGCTCGGTGATAGATTGCTGCCGATTCCCTGCGAAGTCGCCGGAACCGCCCTGCCCACAAAAGATACAGCCTCTAAAATCCAGAGTGCCATCTCTATTGGGGCAGGTCATTCCGCCATTTAATGCCAGTTTATAAATTTTATTTCCGAAGCGCTCCTTTAACATATAATCAAAAGAATGATATGGTTTATTATTCCACTCCATTTGTTGATTCCTTCCAGTACGTGACATAATCTTGCCGCTTAGTCTTATGATTCTATATGTATCATAGGACGTATTATTTGTCAAGTTTTGAAGGTTAACGCTTATTCCCCGCCAGGACCATCCCGGCGCGGCACTTCATCTGGAATTACATTTTTAGTATCGATTTCGGGAATATTATCATCATCATAATTATTGGTCGGATTATCACCGTCTACTAAATTTCTAGTATCATTCATGTTTAGCACCTCACTTTCTGTTCTTATTATGCATAATAATGGAATTAATATACTAGAAAATAGAAAAAAATATTGCATAAAAAAAGATGTAAATGATATAATAGTAGAATATAATATAAATTTATATAATACCATTGTGCACAATTCAAACATGAAGGTAAGGACGTATTAAAATTGTACAATAAAGACAATTTTATTATGCACAAATTGTATATTATATGTTTTGACATTTATGATGAAAATAGGTATAGTAATAGTATTGTAAAAATTGTGATATAAGAATTGCGATAAGAATGGTAATGGCATAGTTATATGATAAATTAATTACAACATCTTAATAGAATTTTAATTTTTTATTTCGAATATATTAAGGATTATATTTTATTATATATATCGAGTCTTTCTAGTCATGATACACTTATATATAAGGTAGATTTTTATTCTTTGTGGTATTGGCAGTTTAAGCAGACATTTACTATTGTATCCATAGAGGAAAAAGTTTATATAGTCAAGTCACAAGAACTCAAGAAGGTTAAGGGGGTTCTGGCTTTGACGAATACACATTTATTTTATAAACAGGAGGCTAATGATGGTTGAACTATTAAGGGATATATCAATGATATTAGGCGGGATATTTACGATACTTTACTTCTATCAGATTATTTATATGTTTGTTGGTTTGATAAAGAAGCCGATTGTGTTGGAAGCGGTGAAGCAACATCGATTTGCAGTGCTGATATCTGCGAGAAACGAAAGAAAAGTTATAGGACAATTGATAGAAAGTATTAAACAACAAAATTACCCTACAGATTTGGTTGACATTTTTGTCGTTGCTGATAATTGCACCGATGACACAGCAGCGATCGCCAGGTCAGCAGGGGCCAAGGTATATGAAAGGTTTAATCAAGAATTTATCGGAAAAGGGTATGCCTTGGATTTCTTAATAAGAGAAATCCGCGAAGATTACGGAAGAGAAGTTTTTGATGGATATTTTGTTCTTGATGCCGATAACATTCTGGAAGAAAACTATATTGCTGAGATGAACAAGACTTTTGGGCATAAGCACAATATTCTCACAAGCTATAGAAACTCGAAGAATTATGGGAGCAATTGGATATCAGCAGGTTATTCGCTTTGGTTTCTTAGAGAGGCGAAGTATATTAATAATTCCAGAATGATTTTAGGTACAAGCTGCGCAGTTTCCGGTACAGGTTTTTTAATACATAAGAAGATTATCAATAAAAATAATGGCTGGATCCATCATTTGCTTACAGAAGATATTGAATTTACCGTAGATAATGTCATTCAGGGAGAGGTTATTGGATATTGCCATAGCGCCATACTATATGATGAGCAGCCGACTAGGTTCATCGACTCGTGGAATCAAAGACTTCGCTGGTCAAAAGGTTTTTATCAGGTATTTTTTAAGTATGGACGTAAGCTTGGAAAGAAAGCCGTTGCAGAGAAGAGCTTCTCAGCCTATGATATGTTAATGACTGTTGCTCCGGGAATATTTCTGACAATGGCAAGCTTTATTCTCGCCGGATTGCTTCTTGTTTTTTGTTTGTTTAATCCTTTAGCTCGAAGTGGAGTTTTAGGGGCACTTAAGGAAATGTTTGGATTTTCGTTCGCTATGAGTTACGGAACGATGTTCATGATGGGATTTGTCACAACGATGACCGAATGGAAGCAGATACACAGTAAGGCATGGAAAAAGATCGTATATATGTTTACATTCCCGCTATATGTTTTTACTTATATACCGATCTCGATTGTAGCAATATTTAAGAAAATCAAATGGGTGCCAATCCGTCACGACATTGCAAAGTCAGCAGTAGAAATAAGGTCGACACAGTAATTGATTGTGATCATGATTTGGCAACTAAAGGCAAAGTACTGTAAGGCTACGGTACTTTGTCTTAGTTGTCTTCAACCCATATTTGATCAAGAGCAGTCGGGAAACTCGTTGAAATCGAATAATGTGAGGAGATGTGTATGAAAGATAATACTGCCGGAATTACTTTAATAATGGTTGGCGTCATATTCGTAATATTTGGCACGAACAGAGGGGAAGCCCTAGAGGTGATGCTAAAGGCTGTTACTATTTGCCTGGAATGCATTGGCATAGGGCAGGTATGAATATTATACGTAAGCGGATGAGACTGTGGGTTCAAATAATAACTGCTGCATTAACTAACGGATATGTTAATGGCTTTATCCAAGGGAAAATATACACAGGACCTACAAAACAATTTTGTGTGCCCGGATTAAATTGCTACTCTTGCCCCGGTGCGGTGGGAGCATGCCCTATTGGCTCGCTTCAGGCGGTCATTAGTAAGCAGGGCTACAATTTCTCTTTTTATGTCATTGGTTTTTTGATGATAGTCGGCGCTATGGCTGGGAGATTTGTATGTGGCTGGCTGTGTCCTTTTGGTCTGGTTCAAGATTTGCTCTATAAGATACCTTTAATGAGAAAGATAAAGAATCTCCCTTTTGATAAATATTTAAGCATGCTCAAATACTTCGTTTTAGTAGTATTTGTCATTCTTCTCCCAATGTTAGTCGTCAATCTGTTTGGTCAGGGCGACCCTTGGTTTTGTAAATGGATATGCCCGTCTGGAACCTTATTCGCAGGAATACCATTAGTGACGCTAAATGAGGGGCTCAGAAGTGCTGTGGGATGGCTGTTTCAATGGAAATTACTGTTGCTTGCCATAATTCTTATTTTATCAATTAAGGTCTATCGTCCTTTTTGCAAGTATCTGTGTCCTTTAGGAGCCATTTATGGGCTGTTTAATCCGCTGTCTATACATAGATATAAAGTGGATCAGGAAAAGTGCGTGAGCTGTAAAAAATGTCAAAAGACCTGTAAGATGGACATACCGGTATATGAGCAGCCAAATAGTATGAATTGCATACGGTGTCAAGAGTGTGTGAAAGGCTGCCCTTACGGAGCCATAACGACACATCCAAAAAGAAAGAAGAGGAGAAACGATGAAAAATTTTAAAAGGGCTTTATGCCTGATGGGAATTATAGTGTTTGTATTCTTTAGTAGTGGATGCACGACTAAAGAATCTGAAAGTACTATTTCAGATCAGACGGAGGATTTGAAAAGCTTTGGAACGATAGATGGTACAGATTTCGCCGGAAATGAGATAAGCGAAGATATTTTCACCGAATATGATTTAACGTTGGTTAATGTATGGGCGACTTTTTGCAATCCATGCCTTAATGAAATGCCGGATTTAAACGAGATTCATGAGGAATATTCGAAGGCTGGGAAAAGCTTCCAAGTGGTCGGGATTTGCTCGGATACGGTGACGCTTGAGGGAGTTAATGAAAACATCTTGAATACAGCGGAAGAGATAGAGAAAACATTAGCATTAACCTATCTGAATATTGTTCCGGGAGAAGCTTTGAGATCCGAAACACTGAAGGGTTTGAGTGTTGTGCCGACGACATTTTTTGTAGATGGCAATGGCCATATTGTCGAAACTGTCATCGGAGCAAGAAGCAAGGAGGACTGGATAGAAACAATAGATGATCTTTTAAAGTAGAGAAAAGAGGTGTGGAAATGATTTGGATTATTTTAGCAGCTTCAATATGCGGACTTGATCTATTTATTAAGCAATGGGTGGAAAAGAACAAAGAGTTAAACTGCCATGAAGAAATATTAGGCGGTAAGATCATTGTAACTAAGTTTTATAATGCAGGTGCTTTTCTTGGTATGATGAAAAATAAATCAAGACAGCTGTTAGGGATTACCCTCGTAGCTATCGGGGTGATCTCAGGGTTTTTATTAACTGTAAGTGGCAGTAAGGGCAACATACTATTAAAGCTGGGGCTTTCATTGCTTTTAGGCGGTGCAAGCAGTAATGCCTATGAGCGGTTAACCAAAGGAAAAGTCACTGATTATTTTAGAATCAACATCAAGAATGAAAAGCTGAAGAAAGTGATTTTTAATTTAGGTGATATGTTCGTGTTTTCAGGAGGCATGACAGCGATTATTGGTGAGCTGGTTAGAGAAAGGACAAGCGCATGAAAGACTGTGCTTGTCCGAATCCGTACTACTTTAATAGGGCCGCTTCAATAAATCCATTGAACAAAGGATGGCATTTGTTAGGCCTTGACTTAAATTCCGGGTGAGCTTGTGTTGCGACAAACCAAGGGTGGTCTTTTAATTCAATCATCTCAACGATACGCCCATCAGGAGAAAGACCGACTAGCTGCATGCCGTTTTCAATAAGCTCGTCTCGGTAGTCATTGTTAACCTCATAACGGTGTCTGTGCCGCTCAGCAATTTCGCTTGTGCCATAAAGCTTGTAAGCCTTTGAATCCTTGCTTAAAGTACACTTATATGAGCCTAGCCTTAAAGTGCCGCCTAAATCTGTTATATGATGCTGATCTGGCATGATGTGGATGACTGGGTGCGCTGTATTCGGCATGAGCTCGGCGCTGTGCGCATCAGCTAATCCGATGACATTTCTTGTGAATTCCACGATCGCTAGCTGCATGCCCAGACAAAGGCCGAGGAAAGGCAGATTGTTGACCCTTGCATAGTTAATCGCTGTAATCTTACCTTCGACTCCACGAATACCAAAGCCGCCTGGAACAACGATCCCTTGGACATCAGAGAGAAGCTCATTGACGTTGAATGAACTTATAAGCTCGGAATCAATCCATTTGATTTCCAGATTTGCCCGATTGGCAACAGCGGCGTGTTTAAGTGCTTCCGCAACGCTTAGATAGGCATCATGGAGCTGGACATATTTACCCACGAGGCCTATTTTAACTGTTTGATCAGGATTCTTCCAAGCATTGATCATATCTATCCAATCGGTTAAATTAGGATCGGGGCATTCGATTTGAAGACGTTTGCAGACGACATGCGCTAATTTTTCCTTTTCCATGGCCAATACAGCCTCGTAAAGGATATCTACATCTAGATTTTGAATAACATTACGTTTTGGGACATTACAAAAAAGAGAAATCTTATCTTTGATCTCATCATTTAGCGGAAGCTCTGAGCGGCATACGATAATGTCCGGCTGGATGCCTAGAGCCTGTAAATCCTTGACAGTATTCTGCGTCGGCTTCGTTTTCATCTCACCGGAAGATTTTAGGTATGGAATTAAGGTGACATGAATCAGAATACAGTTTTCGCGACCGACTTCATGCTGGAACTGGCGGATGGATTCTAAAAATGGTTGACTTTCAATATCACCGACAGTGCCGCCCACCTCGATAATGGCGATCTGTGTATCGGCAGAATCTCCTCCTTTATAAAACCGGCTTTTAATAGCATTGGTAATATGAGGAATAACCTGCACGGTATTCCCGCCATAATCGCCCCTTCGCTCTCCGGATAGTACATCCCAGTAGACTTTACCGCTAGTGACGTTGGACATACTATTAAGAGAGCTGTCAATAAAACGCTCATAATGTCCTAGATCCAAATCAGTCTCGGTTCCGTCATCTGTGACAAAAACCTCACCATGTTGGTATGGATTCATTGTCCCTGGATCAATATTCAGGTAAGGATCGAACTTCTGCATGGTAATAAAATAGCCGCGGGCTTTTAACAACCGTCCAAGAGATGCTGCCGTGATGCCTTTGCCGAGTCCTGAAACAACCCCGCCTGTTACAAAAACATATTTTGTTGCCATAATCGGCCTCCTTTAGTATTTTTTGTAATTTGACCTTTAGTATTATACCGCACCTTAATGGAGACATCCACTTTTTTTAATAAAAACTACAAAAATATTACTTAAATTTTTCTAAATTGAGTAGACGGACAACGGTTTTTAAGTTATAGTAAATTAGAATGTTATTTATTAAGTAAGATCTTGTATTGTATTATAGATAGAAAATAATTAGGGAGGCACTATGGACAACAATAAAAACTCGAATGACAAAAATAAAAATAAAAAGAATATGACAAACATCATTGTGATCGTTTGTATAGCATTGGTATTTCTTCTTTTCTTCAATTATCTTTCAACATTGCTGACAGAGAGCAGGCGTGAGGAGATAACTTATAATCAATTTCTTGAAATGCTAGAAGAAGATACCGTGAAGTCCGTCGTCGGGAAAACAGATGGAACAATAGAAGTTATTAAAAGGGATGACAACTCCTTGAATCCAATGGTATATTATACAGGGCGATTTTACGATCCCGATCTGGTAAGCCGGTTGGAGGAAAAGGGTGTTACATTTTCAGAAGAGATAGCTTCCTCTAACTCATTACTGACAACCATATTTGTCAACTTAATCTTACCCATGCTTATATTTATGCCGATACTCTACCTTTTATTCAGAGGAATGTCAAAGGGCGGCGGCGTCATGGGTGTTGGAAAGAGCAATGCTAAGGTTTATGTCCAGAAGGAAACTGGTGTCACCTTTAAAGATGTGGCTGGGCAGGAAGAATCTAAGGAATCCTTAAGAGAAATTGTGGATTTTCTCCATAACCCGAAGAAATATACTAAGATTGGTGCGAAACTGCCTAAAGGCGCATTATTAGTAGGACCACCAGGAACGGGTAAGACCTTGCTGGCAAGGGCTGTTGCCGGGGAAGCTAAGGTTCCTTTCTACTCCCTATCGGGGTCGGACTTCGTAGAGATGTTTGTCGGTGTCGGCGCTTCAAGAGTAAGAGATCTATTCAAGCAGGCGCAGCAGTCGGCGCCATGTATCATTTTCATAGATGAATTAGATGCCATCGGCAAAAGCAGAGATACAAGATATGGCGGTAATGATGAGCGAGAGCAGACCCTCAATCAATTATTATCTGAAATGGATGGCTTTGATCCATCAAAGGGAATTATTCTTCTTGCCGCAACCAACCGTCCTGAGATACTTGACAAGGCGTTATTAAGACCCGGTCGATTTGACCGCAGGATTATTGTCGACAAGCCGGATTTAAAAGGCAGAGTTGAGACCTTAAGAGTACATGCCCGCAATGTAAATATGGATGAGACGGCAGATTTCCAGGAAATCGGTCTAGCCACCTCCGGCGCTGTCGGCTCAGACTTAGCGAATATCATCAATGAGGCGGCCTTGAATGCGGTCAAGCATGGCAGATCGGCAGTATCTCAATCTGATTTATTTGAATCCGTAGAAGTCGTTATTGCCGGTAAGGAGAAGAAGGATAGAGTATTGAATGCGAATGAGCGCAGGATCGTATCATATCATGAGGTTGGACATGCATTAGCCTCGGCGCTGCAGAAGAATACGGAGCCGATTCAAAAGATCACCATTGTGCCTCGGACGATGGGCGCATTGGGTTACACAATGCAGATGCCTGAAGAGGAGAAGTATTTAATGTCAAAGATAGAGATGGAAGAGGAGTTGGTGGTGTTATTCGGCGGAAGAGCCGCTGAGAACGTTAAGTTTGATACGATCACCACCGGAGCCTCCAACGACATAGAAAGAGCGACGGCACTGGCTAGGGCGATGGTGACCCAATATGGCATGTCTGAGAAGTTCGGACTGATGGGGCTTGAGTCAATTGAGAGCAAGTATCTGGATGGCAGAGCCGTTTTAAACTGCGGTGACGCCACGGCAGCAGAAATCGACAAAGAAGTGATGGAGATTTTAAAAGTTGCCTATGACAAATCAATAGGGCTGCTGAGCAACAACATCGAAAGCCTTGATAGAATTTCCGAATATCTCATTGAAAAAGAGACGATTACAGGCAAGGAATTTATGGAAATCTTTAATAAAGTCAGAGGTATTAACCCAGAAGTGGAAGAACCGGTCAATACAGAAGAAATTAATAAGTAATTACAGTATTGTCTCAAAAGAGTTTATGTCTTTTGAGACATCTGTTTATAAAGGAATCAATAGGAATGTGAGAGATGATGTTTGATTTTGATGAAGAATTAAAAAAGCTGCCCGCAAAACCAGGTGTTTACATAATGCGCGATGAATATGACCATATTATTTATATCGGGAAAGCAATCAGCTTAAAGAACCGTGTCAGGCAATATTTTCAGAGCAGCCGTAATATGTCGTTTAAAATTGTTCAGATGGTGACCCAAATCGCAAGGTTTGAATATATCATTACGGACAGTGAATTAGAGGCGCTTGTCTTAGAATGCAATTTAATTAAAGAGCACCATCCCAAGTATAATACGATGCTAAAGGATGACAAGACATACCCTTATATTAAAGTGACTGTTAATGAGCCTTTTCCAAGAATTATGCTAGTGAGGAAGGTTAAAAAGGACAAGTCGAAATATTTTGGTCCATATGCCAGTGCAATGGCGGTCAGGGACACGATCGCTTTGTTGCATAAGATCTATAAAATCCGCAGCTGCCACCGAAATCTACCTAAAGATATTGGTAAGGAAAGGCCTTGCCTTAATTATCATATTAAGCAATGTAATGCGCCTTGTCAGGGATATGTCAGCCAGGAAGAATATAAGAAAACCATCCAGGAGGCCATCTCATTTTTAAACGGAAGTTATGAGCCTGTTTTAAAAATGCTAGCTGCTAAAATGAATGAGGCATCAGAAGGCCTTGACTTTGAAAAAGCCATGGAATATCGCGATTTGATCGAGAGTATTAAGAAGATTGCGCAGAAGCAAAAGATTACTAGCTCTCAGCTTGAGGATAAGGATATCATTGCTTTTGCCCGCGCTGATGATGAAGCGGTGGTACAGGTGTTTTTTATCCGCAATGGCAAGCTGATCGGGCGAGATCATTTTTATTTAACCGGCGTTAAAAATGATACCGGACAAGAAATCATGACCGCTTTTGTTAAGCAATTTTATGCCGGAACACCTTTCGTTCCCCGTGAATTGCTCTTACAGGAAGATATTGACGATAAAGAGGTGATTGAAGAGTGGCTGACGAAGCGCCGGGGCCAGAAGGTTGCTTTATCTGTTCCAGTGAAAGGCCAGAAGGAACGTCTGGTGGAGCTTGCCGCTAAGAATGCAAGCTTGGTTTTGAATCAGGACAGTGAGAAAATAAAACGCGAAGAGGCCAGAACGATTGGGGCGGTTAAGGCTCTTGGCGAGCTGCTGTTAATACCGTCGCTTATGCGAATCGAGGCTTTCGACATATCCAATATTAATGGATTTGAAAATGTCGGCTCGATGATTGTCTATGAAAATGGCAAGCCTAAGAGGAATGCCTACCGTAAGTTTAAGCTGAAGTGGGTGAAGGGGCAAGATGATTATAAGTCGATGGAGGAAGTGCTTGCTAGAAGATTGACTCACGGCGTTACAGAGCAGCAAGAGCTGGCTGAAAAAGACATCGATGTTAAAATGGGCAGCTTTTCTGTGTTTCCAGATTTAATAATGATGGATGGCGGTCTGGGGCAGGTGAATGTCGCACTAAAGGTTCTGGAGCAATTAAAGATTGATATACCGGTTTGTGGCATGGTTAAAGATGATCATCACAGAACCCGCGGCTTATACTATAATAATCAAGAAATCCCCATCGACAGAAATACTGAGACTTTCAAATTAATCACGAGAATACAAGATGAAGCTCACCGTTTTGCGATAGAATACCATCGGAGCCTCCGTAAAAAGGGTCAGGTCAGGTCAATCCTTGATGATATTGAAGGGATCGGACCATCCAGGCGGAAAGCTTTAATGAAGCATTTTATCTCTCTTGAGCAGATCAAAGAGGCAACGGTTGAGGAATTAAAAGCGATCCCTTCTATGAATGAGCGCTCAGCCACAGCGGTATATGAATTCTTTCATTGAAAGCGGGATTGCATTGTCAACTTAGGATAAAATGTGATAGAATAAATGAAGTAGATGCATTAACTAAGGAGGAACTTATGTTTGAGAACATTGATAGTAATTACAGCATGAAGTTAAGCCAGTTGATTAAAAGATTAAAGCTGACTAATTTGAACCCTAACATTGATACAGATACGATTATCATTGAGCAAAGTGATCTGAACAGACCTGCTCTGCAGCTGGCAGGATATTTTGATTTTTTTGATAATCATCGGGTTCAGATTATTGGAAAGGTAGAGTATTCATATCTGCGACAAAAATATGATGATGAAGGCGCCGGAATCATTAGGAAGATGTTTCAAATTGGCATTCCCTGCCTTGTTTTTTGCAGGGATTTAGAACCGTCAGATGAGATTATTGCCTTAGGAGATGAGTATCATATACCCATCCTCTCAACTGAACTGGGAACTTCATATTTCATGGCAAAGGCTATGTCTGTTTTAAGTGAGGAATTAGCCCCAAGAATTACCATCCATGGCGTTTTGGTAGATGTTTATGGTGAAGGTGTTCTAATCATCGGCGATAGTGGCATCGGCAAAAGTGAAGCGGCACTTGAGCTTATTAAAAGAGGGCATCGCCTGGTTTCCGATGATGTGGTGGAGATTAAGAAAATAGGCGAGGATGTGCTAATCGGCACGGCGCCTGATATTACCAGATATTTGATTGAATTAAGAGGTATCGGCATCATTGATGTCAAGACCCTTTTTGGGGTGGAGAGTGTTAAGGAAACGCAAACGATCAATTTAGTTATTCAATTAGAAGAGTGGGACCGTGAAAAAGAATATGACCGCCTTGGCTTAGAAGAGCAATATACTGAATTTTTAGGCCATAAAGTGGAAAGCCATTCAATACCCATTAGGCCGGGCAGGAATTTAGCGATTATCGTTGAATCTGCGGCGGTCAATTATCGGCAGAAGCAGATGGGTTATAATGCGGCTCATGAGCTATATCGCCGCTTTACAGGCAACTTACAGAAGAAACGCAAAGCAAGTGAAGAATAGATGGCAGTCGGTTGATATAGCTTAATGAAAATATAGAGAAAATAGGGGGATAATTGTTATGAAGGAAGAAGTGTGCTTTGGTGTTGATATTGGCGGAACCTCAGTTAAGATTGGAATTTTTAGCATGAAGGGAAAACTGATAGATAAGTGGGAAATACCTACGAGAACGACAGAGCGAGGGAAGAATATTTTAAGTGATATTGCAGACTCTATTAACGAGAGCCTTAAAGTGAAAGGAATTGAAAAAAACCAAGTCACAGGTGTAGGTCTGGGCGTTCCGGGGCCTGTGAAGGAAGATGGGACGGTATTAGTTTGCGTGAATCTTGGCTGGGGCATATTTAATGTTGCCAAGGAGCTTAGTGAGCTTTTGAGTATTCCTGTCAAGGCGGCCAATGACGCTAATGTCGCAGCTCTTGGTGAGATGTGGCAGGGCGGCGGCAAAGGCTGCATGAATATAGTGATGGTTACTTTGGGCACCGGCTGTGGCGGCGGTATTATTTTAGATGGTAAGATTGTGGCGGGAACCCACGGCGCGGCAGGAGAAATTGGCCATGCGCCGGCGCTCGCCGAAGAGGATATTATTGGTGTGTGTGGCTGTGGCAAGAGAGGCTGCCTCGAGCAGATTGCTTCAGCCACAGGAATCGCTAAAATGGCCACAAAATATGTTGATGAGTTTAAGATGCCCGGTATGCTCTCAGGAAATAATAATATTAGTGCAAAGGCTGTGTTGGATGCCGCGAAAAAGGGTGATGAGACAGCGATCTTGGTGGTTGAAAAGATGGCTTGTTATTTGGGGAATTCCCTAGCCTGCATATGCGCAGTCGTCGATCCGGAGATTATCGTTATTGGTGGAGGTGTCTCTAAAGCAGGCCAATATTTGATTGATACGATTCAAAAGCATTATAAAGAAAAGGTGTTTGATGCTCTTAAGGATATAAAGTTTGCCTTAGCAAAACTGGGAAATGATGCGGGGATATATGGCGCAGCCAGGATGGTGGCGACTGAAGCTGACATTTGACTTGTCTAAGCGGATGGAGTAATATAAGTAAGTGTGATTACATAAGCTAGTACAATCGCATAATATTATATTGGAGAGTAGCATGAACATAGATTTTGAGAAAAGATTAGAAGAGATTTCCGGGACACGTCATTTTAAAGTCAACGAGCCAATGAAGCTTCATACGACCTTTCGAATTGGGGGACCGGCTGATTTCTTTATTGTGCCTGAGAATTTATCTGGTTTTATAGAAGTTATTAAGTTATGCAAGGAATATGAAGTTCCTTATTATATTATTGGAAACGGAAGCAACCTTTTAGTTGGAGATAAAGGAATACGCGGGGTAGTCATCCAATTATGCCATACCTTTGAGGAGGTCGGCTATGAGGATCAAGAGGATGGCCAAGTGCTTGTGAGAGCCGGTGCGGGCATACTGCTTTCGAAGCTGGCAAAAGAGGTCGCCGACAAGGGATTAAGTGGCCTTGAGTTTGCGGCAGGCATCCCAGGCACTTTTGGTGGCGCAGTGACCATGAATGCTGGAGCATATGGAGGAGAGATCAAGTCATTGATTCTTTATGCCACTGTATTATCTGACGAAGGGGATACCTTTACATTGAATCATGATGATTTGAAGCTGGAATACAGAACGAGCATTATCCAAGAGAAAGGGTATATCGTCTTAGAGGGCGGACTTATGCTTAATCCGGGAGATAAGCACAGCATCAAGAGCAAGATACAAGATTTGACAAGCCGGAGAAAAGAAAAACAGCCATTGGAATATCCCAGTGCAGGAAGCGCCTTCAAGCGGCCTAAAGGCCATTTCGCCGGAGCGCTCATCCAAAAAGCCGGCCTCAAAGGCTACCGGGTGGGCGACGCTATGGTTTCTGAAAAGCATTGTGGTTTTATCATCAATGTTGGCAGTGCAATGGCTAGTGATGTTGTCAGCTTGATGAATGATGTCAAAGAGAAGGTCTATGAATCGTCAGGCGTGCATATTGAACCTGAGATACGTATGATTGGGGAGTTTTAACTAATGAGATTTGCAATAATTACAGGAATGTCTGGAGCGGGCAAAAGCTCGGTCTTAAAAATGTTAGAAGATTCAGGTTATTTTTGTGTAGATAATCTGCCCATCCAATTGATCTCTAAGTTTGCGGAGATCATCAACAATGAGGCTTCCGACATGCCGAAGGTGGCATTAGGACTAGATATAAGAAGCGGTGATGATTTAGAGAGTATTGATGTTATTTTGGACGCTCTTAAAAAAGAAGGGTCGGATTATGAAATATTATTTTTGGATTGCAGCACCTCTGTATTGGTGAAACGATTTAAAGAGACAAGAAGAAGCCATCCTTTAGCTGATAGCAGCCGTATTGAAGAAGGCATTGCTTTAGAGCGAAAGAAGTTAATGTTTCTTAAAGAGAATGCCGATTATATTATTGATACAAGTCAGCTTCTTATTCGTGAGTTAAAAGCGGAGATAGACAAGATTTTTATAAAGAATGAAAAGTATCAGAGTTTCTTTGTAACTATTTTATCCTTTGGCTTTAAATATGGGATTCCGTCTGACTCTGACTTAGTGTTTGATGTTCGTTTTTTACCAAATCCTTACTATATTGAGCATTTGAGATTGAAGACCGGTAAAGATAAGGCAGTCTCTGAATTTGTACTAAAGTCCGGAGAAGCTCACGAATTTCTTGAGAAATTGCAAGATATGGTCAAGTTTCTAATACCTAGGTATATTATTGAGGGAAAAAACCAATTGGTTATCAGTATTGGCTGCACAGGAGGCAAGCATCGCTCAGTGACATTAGCGGATCTGCTTTATCATGAGCTTGGATCTACTGAGTACAGTGTTAAGGTTGAGCATAGAGATATATTTAAAGAGACCTATCGAATAAAGTAAGAGGTGAAGCAGATGTCATTTTCTGGGAAAGTCAAAGATGAGCTATCAAGATGTATCAGTTCGGCCAGACATTGCCAGATTGCTGAAATAGCAGCAATCATAAGCCTTTGCGGTAAGGTATATATATCAGAAGCTGATAAAATCCAACTGTGGATACAGACAGAGAATATTGCTGTCGCAAGAAAGTACTTTACATTATTGCAAAAATCATTTAATATAAATATCGATGTTTCTATCAGAAGAAACATACTTTTTAAAAAGAGCCGTATTTATAAAGTGTCGGTTAATGACGATGAGGCAGCCAGAAGGGTTTTGTCAGCTGTAAAGTTTATGAATCCAGATGGAGAGATTGAAGAAAACTTTCTTGCTATTAACCGCATTATTATTCAAAACACTTGTTGTAAAAGGGCATTTTTAAGAGGTTCTTTTTTAGCGGTAGGATCAATTAGCGATCCTAAGAAGGCATATCATTTCGAGATGATCTGTACCGATAAAAAGAAAGCGACACAGCTTAAGAACATAATGGCAGCTTTTAATATAGATGCAAAGGTAATACAGCGCAAGAAGTACTACGTTGTCTATGTTAAGGAAAGTGCACAGATTGTAGATATGCTTAACATAATGGGAGCCCATACGTCATTAATGGACTTGGAAAACATACGAATTCTAAAAGAAATGCGTAACTCTATTAACCGCCGTGTCAATTGTGAAACGGCAAATATTAGTAAAACTGTGTCTGCTGCTGTAAAGCAAGTAGAGGATATTACTTATATCCAAAATGCGATTGGTTTTGGCCGTATTTCGGAAGGTTTAGAAGAGATGGCCAGACTGAGACTGGAACATCCCGACGCTTCATTGAGTGAACTTGGAAAGCTGCTAAGCACACCAGTTGGCAAGTCAGGTGTAAACCATCGGCTTCGGAAGCTAAGTGCAATTGCAGATGAGTTAAGAGAGCATGGAACATGAAACGCAAGTAAAGAAAGGTGAGGTACACAAAATGATTTCAAAAAGAATTACCATTAAGATTCCTACAGGGTTGGAGGCTAGACCGGTTGCCCTACTGGTACAAGTGGCAAGCCAATATGAAAGTAATATATATGTTGAAATCCAAGAAAAGAAAGTGAATGCTAAAAGCATTATGGGCATGATGAGCCTTGGGATTGTCGAAGGCGAGAAGGTTACAATATCTGCTAAGGGTCCAGATGAAGCAAAAGCAATCGAAAACATAGAGAAATATTTGACTAGCGAAGCATAATTTGTTATGAGGGGATTCTTAAGTCTTGGAACTTTAGGATCCTCTTTTTTTTGACCCACAATATGGATGAAAACAGTGTTGTTGAGTTGTGGGAAATAGGATATAATGTAAAGTATATTTATTTTAATATTAAGAGAGTGAGATAAGATGGAAGATACAGTATTAGAAGGGCTTTTAAAAAAGCATGAAGGATTTGCAAATACAACTGGCTTAAAGCTTGTTACCGCTAAAGCCGGGTATGCAGAAGGCGAGCTTGATATAAAACAGATGCATTATAATCCCATCGGTTCTGTCCACGGTGGCTGCATATTTACATTGGCAGATACTATTGGCGGGGCGGCCGTGGCATCTAACGGCGTGGTATGCACTACTTTATCGTCTAACATTGATTATTTGAATGCGGCAATTGAATCAAAGAAGCTGCTTGCCAAGGCGACGCCTGTCAGAGTTGGGAAGAGGATATTTGTTTATGATGTCAATGTATACGATGAGGCTGAACGTCATATTGCCAAGGTCTCAATCACCTACTATGTCATAAAATGTGCCAATAAGTAGTCGTACCAAGATAATGATTAGTCGGAACCGGGAGAATGCACTCGGAGGAGTTGAAGAAGGAATGGAATTTACCCACTTACATGTTCATACAGAATACAGCCTGTTGGATGGCTCGAATAAGATCACAGAACTCATTGCCACAACGAAGGCATTAGGAATGGATAGTGTGGCAATCACTGATCATGGTGTTATGTACGGTGTCATTGATTTTTATAAAGAAGCCAGGAAGAACGGCATACGCCCGATTATTGGCTGTGAAGTCTATGTAGCTCCGGGCTCTCGTTTTGACCGCGAGGGTCAGGAGGATAACCGCTATAATCATTTAGTATTGCTTGCAGAGAATAACACGGGTTATCATAACCTGATGAAGATCGTATCTAAAGGCTTTACCGAAGGATTTTACTATAAGCCTCGTGTAGATAAGGAGGTTTTACGTGAATACAGCGAAGGTATTATTGCCTTAAGCGCCTGTCTGGCAGGAGAGATCCCCAGGTATATCCTCCGTGGTTTTTATGAGGAGGCGGTCAAGCTGGCGCTGGAGATGGAATCAATATTTGGCAGGGGCAATTTTTACCTAGAATTGCAGGATCATGGCATTGCGGAGCAGAAGACTGTCAATCAAGCTTTGATGCGGTTAAGCAAGGAGACGGGCATAGAATTAGTGGCTACTAATGATATCCACTATACGAAGGCCTCTGATGAGCAGCCGCATGATATTCTATTATGCATACAAACCAATAAGAAAGTGACTGATGAGGTGCGGATGCGTTATGAAGGCGGCCAGTATTATGTGAAGTCTCCCAAGGAAATGCTCGAGACATTCCCCTATGCCAAAGAAGCATTGGAAAACACACATAAAATAGCGATGCGATGTGAGGTAGATATTGAGTTTGGTCAATATAAGCTGCCTAAGTTTCCGGTGCCTGAGGGTCATGATGCATGGACATACCTTAAGAAAATCACTACTGAAGGCTTTGAATTACGATATCAAAATCCCACAGAAGAACTAATTGAACGCTTGAATTATGAGCTGGATACAATTAAGTCTATGGGCTTTTTGGATTATTTCTTGATTGTGTGGGACTTTATTAAATATGCCAGAGATAATGAGATCATTGTCGGCCCGGGCAGAGGCTCGGCAGCAGGCAGCGTTGTATCTTACTGTCTTGGCATAACAAATTTGGATCCGATTAAGTATAACTTGCTCTTTGAACGTTTTTTGAATCCTAACAGAGTTACCATGCCGGATATTGATATAGATTTTTGCTTTGAGCGAAGACAAGAGGTCATTGACTATGTCGTCAGGAAGTACGGTCAGGATCGTGTTGTGCAGATTGTGACTTTTGGTACCATGGCGGCTAGGGGCGTGATCAGGGATGTTGCCAGAGCACTGGATTTGCCATATGCAATGGCAGATTCGTTAGCTAAAATGATTCCCACTGAGCTTGGCATCACTATTGAGCGCGCCCTTAGTGTTAATCCTGAGCTGAAGCGTTTATACGATAATGACGAGCAGACCCACTATTTAATTGATATGTCAAAACGCTTAGAAGGCTTACCAAGACATGCGTCGATCCATGCGGCCGGCGTGGTCATCAGCCCAACGGCAATTGATGAATACGTGCCTTTATCTAGAGGCTCGGACGAATCGATCACGACGCAATTCCCGATGACAACCTTAGAGGAGCTGGGGCTTCTTAAGATGGACTTCCTTGGCTTGCGGACGCTTACGGTTATTCAGAATGCAGTGCGCCTTGCCAATCGTGACGCAATTAAAATACCTGATATTGATGCCATCGATTTTAATGATAAGCATGTTTTCGAGTTGATTGCTTCCGGGAGGACCGACGGTATCTTTCAGCTGGAAAGTTCGGGAATGAAAAACTTTATGAAGGAATTAAAGCCGCAGAATCTGGAAGATGTTATTGCCGGAATTTCGCTATACCGCCCTGGACCGATGGATTTTATTCCTAAATATATCAAGGGAAAGAATAAAAGCGAATCGATTCAATATGACTGCGAGGAGCTTGAAGAGATTTTGGCACCAACCTATGGCTGTATTGTTTATCAGGAGCAGGTTATGCAAATTGTTATGAAGCTAGCCGGCTATGACCTCGGAAGGAGTGACCTGGTGCGACGCGCCATGTCAAAGAAAAAAGCAGACGTCATGGCAAAGGAAAGAGAATATTTCGTCTATGGGAATAAAGAGCTGCATGTTCCGGGCTGTATTGCCAATGGCATTAATGAAAAAATAGCTAATAAGATTTTTGACGATATGATTGACTTTGCAAAGTATGCCTTTAATAAATCACATGCGGCGGCATATGCGATTGTAGCTTACCAGACTGCCTATTTAAAATATTATTATCCGGTTGAATTTATGGCGGCCTTGATGACTTCGGTGATTGACTTTTCTGCAAAGGTATCCGAATACATTATGGCTTGCCGCCAGATGGATATTGTGATTCTGCCTCCGGATATCAATGAAGGAGAAAGCGCCTTTTCAGTTTCAGATCATAAGATCCGTTATGGCTTATCCGCAATTAAAAGCGTTGGGAAAAATGTTATTTTGGCCGTTGTTGCAGAAAGGCAAAGGAATGGACGTTTTACAAGCTTAAAGGATTTTTGTGAGCGGTTAACCGGCAAAGAGGTGAATAAAAGAACCATCGAAAACTTTATTAAAGCAGGTGCATTTGACAGCCTGAAAGCTACAAGGCGCCAATTAATGATGGTTTATGCCCAGGTGCTTGACCAAGTGAATGCCCAGCGCAAGAAGGCGATAACAGGACAAATGACGCTTTTTGATTTTGTCAGTGAAGAGGAAAAGCAATCCTTTGAGATACAATATCCAGATGTTGGTGAATATGAAAAGGAAGCATTGCTTGCCTACGAAAAAGAAGTTTTAGGCGTATATATCAGCGGGCACCCTTTGGACGATTTCACTGATGATTTACGCCGCAATGTATCGGCTATGACATCAGATTTTTATACAGATGAGGAGGAAGAAAAGTCAAAGCTTACAGACGGGTTAAATGTTATGATCGGAGGGATGATAACTGCGAAAACAATTAAGACAACCAGAAATAATAAGATGATGGCATTTATTCAAGTAGAGGATTTGGTGGGAAGTGTGGAAGTCATTATTTTCCCTGATAATTACGAGCGAAATAAAGAGATTCTTACCGAGGAAGCGAAGGTGTACATCAGAGGACGGGTATCGGCCGGTGACGATCAACAGGCAAAATTAATTTGTGAAAGAATCATTCCTTTTGATCAGGTGCCGAAAGAAGTATGGATTAAATATTCATCTAAAGATGTGTATTTGGCGAATGAGAATAGACTATATCAACTGCTTGAAGACGAGGAGGGCGATGATAAGGTAGTGATCTTCTGTGAACGAGAAAAGGTAATAAAAAGATTGCCCAGAGTGTATAATATTCATGTGAATCAAAAGATTATTAGTCAAATGTCACTAGAATTTGGTGCTGATAATATTAAGATCATACAAAAACCTTGAAAATTAATCAAGTTTATATTAGAATGAAATTAGTTTCTCTTTAACAAGTGGAATGGAGGAAATAAAATGGGCGAAAATCGAATTAATACAATAGGCGTTTTGACAAGCGGAGGAGATGCTCCGGGGATGAATGCTGCGATCCGTGCGGTTGTCCGTACTGCGCTTGGATATGGCTGCAAGGTAAAAGGAATACAGAAGGGCTTTGCCGGCTTGCTCAATAATGAAATTATAGATTTAGAACAAGATAGTGTTTCAGATATCTTAAGCAGAGGAGGAACCTTTCTCTACACTGCCCGCTGCGCTGAGTTTATGTCTTTAGAAGGACAGATTAAGGGTGCTGAGGTTTGCCGCAAGCAAGGGATTGATGGCATGGTCGTTATTGGCGGTGACGGTTCATTCCAAGGAGCCAGGAAGCTGGCGCTCCAAGGGGTCAATACGATAGGTGTTCCGGGAACTATTGATTTAGATATTGCATGCACCGAATATACCATCGGATTTGATACGGCGGTTAATACGGCAATGGAAGCGATTGATAAGGTGAGAGACACGTCCACTTCGCATGAGCGCTGCAGTATTATCGAGGTCATGGGAAGGAATGCCGGATATATTGCCTTATGGTGCGGTATAGCCAACGGAGCGGAGGATATTTTGCTGCCTGAGATTTATAATTATGACGAGAATGCCATTCTTGATAATATTATCAAGAATCGTAATCTGGGTAAAAAGCATCATATTATCATTAATGCCGAGGGCGTGGGACATTCAACGAGTATGGCCAAACGGATCGAAGCGGCAACCGGCATTGAAACCAGAGCGACGATCTTAGGGCACTTACAAAGGGGCGGAAGTCCGACGGCTAAAGATCGGGTATATGCCTCCATTATGGGAGCTTACGCAGCAGATGCCTTAATGATGGGCAAGTCTAACCGCGTTGTGGCCTATCGCAACGGACAATATGTAGATTATGATATTGAAGAAGCGTTGGCTATGGAAAAGGATATAGACGATTTTCAATTCAGTGTATCCAGAGTTTTGTCCGTCTGATTTTAAAGGATAACAGGAAGAAGAGATGATAAGCAGCTTAAGCAATCCTAAAGTCAAGTATTTAATACAGCTTCAGACAAAAGCCAGATTCCGCAAAGACAATCAGCAGTTTATTGTAGAGGGAATCAAGATGTTTATGGAGCTGCCGAGAAAGTTTCATGTGAAGACATATGTTTCAGAAAGCTTTTATGCGAATTGCCTTAAAGAAGTCATGGACGAGCTTGTTAAAAGGCCCTATGAATGCATGTCGGACAAGCTGTTTAAAGCGGTTTCGGATACCCAGACCCCACAAGGGATCATGACGGTGGCACAGATGCCGGAATATGATTTTGAAGCATTATTAGCTGCCGATAGGCCGGTTGTGTTGATTTTGGAAGCCTTGCAGGATCCGGGCAATTTAGGAACAATTATCAGAACAGCGGAAGGAGCCGGTATTACTGGCGTCATTTTAAGCAATACATCAGTGGATATGTATAACCCTAAGGTGATAAGATCCACAATGGGTTCAATTTTCAGGGTTCCGTTTATTTATACGGAACACATTGAGGAAACTGTAAAACAACTGAAAAGCCGTCAGATGAAGTTGTTCGCTGCTCATCTTGAGGGTAAACGGTACTATTTTGAAGAAAGCTATACATCAGCCTGTGGATTGATGATAGGGAATGAAGCCAATGGCTTAAGTGATGCTTTAACACATTTGGCAGATGCCAAGATAAAGCTCCCCATGTCAGGGCAAGTGGATTCGTTGAATGCAGCTGTTGCCGCATCGATTTTAATGTATGAGGTGAAGCGGCAAAGAATTGTATACTAGTGTGAATCGAAGAACTATGTTATACTAGTTATAAAGCTGATGGAGGAGGATATTTATGGAAGGAATTTTTTGGTTAGTTGCTTTAGCATTTCTTATTGTAATTGAGCTAGGAACGTTGGGATTGACGACCATCTGGTTTGCCTTTGGTTGTCTGGTGGCTTTTCTGGCATCGCTTCTCGGCATACATTTGGGCATACAGATAGCTCTATGCCTAGTCGTTTCGGTAGTGCTATTGGTCTTTACAAGACCGCTGGCGACAAAATACTTAAATTCAAAGACAACTAAAACCAATGCAGAGAGCCTTGTTGGAAAGACCGCAGAAGTATCGGTTGCGATTGACAATATCAGGGCAAGCGGACAGGTGATGATTAATGGTTTGGAATGGACAGCCCGGTCAACCGATGATGAGAAGCTTATCGGGAAAGGCGCCTTAGTCACTATTATTGGAATTAGCGGAGTCAAGTTGATTGTTGAAGAAAAGGAGAATAAAAAAGATGAATATGATTGTTAGTTCGGCAAGAATAAGTGATATATTTTCCACGGTTGGCATTGTTATTTTATTACTAATTATTTTTACGCTGGTTATTTCCTGTTTTAAAATCGTTCCTCAGGCTAATGCATATGTAATTGAACGTTTAGGAGCCTATCGGGCCACATGGTCAGTGGGGTTTCACATAAAGATACCGTTAATTGATAAGGTAGCGAAGAGAGTTATTTTAAAAGAGCAGGTTGTCGATTTCGCGCCTCAGCCGGTAATCACTAAAGATAACGTGACAATGCGTATTGATACGGTTATTTTTTATCAGATTACTGATCCGAAACTATATAGCTATGGTGTACAGCATCCGATTATGGCCATTGAGAACTTAACGGCTACGACACTGAGGAATATCATCGGTGATTTGGAGCTTGATGAATCCCTGACCTCCAGAGAAATCATCAATGCCAAGATGCGTGCGATTTTAGATGTTGCCACAGATCCATGGGGAATCAAGGTTAACCGTGTTGAGCTTAAGAATATTATTCCGCCCTCAGCGATCCAAGATGCCATGGAGAAACAGATGAAGGCTGAACGTGAACGTAGAGAAGCGATACTTCGTGCAGAAGGAGAAAAACGTTCTGCAATTCTTAAAGCAGAAGGTCATAAAGAGTCAGTTATCTTAGAGGCACAAGCTGACAAGGAATCTGCCATACTTCGTGCAGAAGCAGCGAAAGAAGCAATGATTCGTGAAGCAGAGGGTGAAGCGCAGGCAATCAAGGAGGTCCAACAGGCTAATGCTGATGGGATCAGGTTTATTAAAGCAGCTGGCGCAGATTCGGCAGTTCTTCAGATTAAGAGTCTGGAAGCCTTTGCAAAAGCAGCTGATGGAAAAGCCACTAAGATTATTATCCCCTCCGATATACAAGGAATAGCCGGCTTAGCGAAGTCCATCGCCGAAGTGGTTGGCAATGAGCAGAATCAGTAAAAGAGGGGTGCTTGCACCCCCTTTTTTTAAGAGGTGGTTTTTTGAAGCTTAATAATACCATTGTAAAGAATATGATTATCCTTTTATTTGGCATTAAACTGCTGATTTATTATGTTGCAGTTGAAGTTAGTATCTTTATCGTCATATCCTTTATTTTGACGATGTTGATTTTTCTTGGAGCGATGTACATATGCACTCATGATGATGGAAAGAGAAGAGTCCTTGGCTTTGGGCTTGTTTATCTGTTTTTTTCTGTTATTATGTTTATTGATGTGATCTATTATAATTATTTTAACCAGGTAGCATCAGTGAACCAGCTATTGCAGATTAAAAACATATCCGGTTCTGAAGAAAGCGTAAAGGCGGCTGTGCCAATACTTAGCATATTTATATTAGCAGATATTCCTTTGGTGTGGTATTTAGCTAAAAAAACAAAGGGTTTTTATGCCAAAAAGCCGATCAGCAGAAGAAGGAAGTATACAATATTTTCCGTGATGTTGGTCTTCATCGTCATAATATCTACCAACCCCTTCCATTGGCCAAGCATCAGCAGTGTGAACAGCACGGAGGTTATAACAACTCATGTGAAGGATTTATTCGAGAGTACGATTGGGAAAGTCCTATATGGCTCCAGCTCATTAAGTGAAATTATGGAGATGGAAAATATTTCCAATGAAGCAATGGAAAGTATTGTGGAGGATATTACCGATAACAGTAACCTTGATGCAAACAAGTATGCATCGATAGGCAAAGGGAAGAATTTGATAATTATTCAAATAGAATCCATACAAAATTTTGTCATCGGTGAAACTTATAATGGGCAGGAGATTACGCCGAACCTCAATCAACTCATTGGTGGGGATACGCTGTATTTTGACCATTATTATTCGAGTATGGGAAAGGGCAATACAGCAGATGCAGATTTTTCAACAATTACCAGTTTATATTCGGTAATTGAAGGTGCTAGCTATGACCTGTATTATGAAAATGATTATATTGGACTGCCCCGTCTGTTGAAAAATAGCGGGTACTCGACAAACGCATCCATTGGAATGAGTAAGGATTTTTATAATCGGGATACAGCATATGCAAACCTTGGATATGATTGCTTTTACAGCTCGGATACCTTTGATATGAATGAAATATCGGGGATGGGCTTGACTGACCGGTCCATGTTTGCACAAATGGCAGACAATCTAGAAAAAACAAAAACGCCGTTTTACAGCTTTATTTTAACCTTAACAAATCATTATCCCTATGTTCTTGATGAGTCCTTGATCTCATTAAAGTTAAAAGAAGTGGACGTGGATTCTCAATTTGGCAATTATCTTCAGGCAGTCAATTACACAGATCAGGCGATTGGTGAATTTATTGATCAGTTAAAAGATAAAGGGCTATATGAAGATTCAATCATTGTTCTATATGGAGACCATCATGGACTGAATTACATAGATGACGATAATTATGAGAAGATGACAGAGTATTTAGGATATGCGTATGATTACGATTCAATGCTCAACGTACCGCTCCTCATTCATATACCAGAGACTGATATAAATGAAACGATTGCGACTGTGGGAGGACAGGTGGATTTCCTGCCAACCATTGCCAATATAATGGATTTAGATTTATCTGAATCTGTTATTCTAGGACAAGATATTATTAATGCCGAGGAGGGCTTTGTTGCGACCGTCGCCTATATGCTGCAAGGATCCTTTATCAAAGATAATGTTTTATATGTGATCGGCAGAGATGGAACTTTTGATAGCGGAAGAGCCATTGACCTTAATACAAAGGAGGCAATTTCTATTGATGGGCTTTTAGAATACTCCCAGAAGGCTTCGGCAGTTACTGAATTGTCTAAATATCTGCTTGAGCATAATGAAACCATTTATCGTAATCTGACAGCATCATCCATAGATCAATTGAAAAAAAATAATAATAGAGAGAAGGAATGAGTATGGATTTAAAAGGCAGAAGCTTTTTAACACTTAAGGATTTTACGCCGGAAGAAATAGAGTATCTAATTGACCTGGCAGCTGAGATTAAAGCAGATAAAAAGAAAGGGATTACTGGAGAACGTTTAAAAGGTAAGAATATTGCCCTTATTTTCGAAAAACCTTCCACAAGAACAAGGTGCGCGTTTACCGTGGCTTGTAATGATGAGGGAGGCTTCCCGGAGTATCTGGGAAAGGGTGACATCCAACTGGGAGCTAAAGAAAGTGTTGAGGATACGGCAAGGGTTTTAGGACGAATGTTTGACGGTATTGAATTTCGCGGATTTTCCCATAAGAGTGTTGAAGCGTTGGCTCAATATGCCGGTGTGCCAGTTTGGAACGGTTTGACAGACGATTATCATCCGACACAGATTCTGGCGGATTTTCTGACCCTAAAGGAACAATTCGGACGCTTGAAAGGCTTGAATTTTGTGTATATTGGTGATGGGCGCAACAATGTGGCCAATAGCCTGCTGATTGGATGCAGTAAAATGGGCATTAACTGTACGATCATAACACCGAAGTCGCTATGGCCGGACGAAGATATGATCAGTGCCAGTGAAACATATGCATCAAAAACGGGCAGTCTGGTAACCATAACCGATGATGTTAATAGGGTTGAAGGCGCCGATTGCATTTATACAGATGTCTGGTGCTCAATGGGTGAAGAAGACAAGGCTAGGGAACGTATCGTGATGCTAAAGCCCTATCAGGTTAATGAGAAGCTGATGGCTAAAACAGGAAAACCAGAGACTATTTTTATGCATTGTCTGCCTGCTGTTAAGGGCAATGAAGTTACCGAGGAAGTATTTGAGTCGGCCACAAGTGTTGTTTTTGATGAAGCAGAGAACCGCATGCATACCATTAAAGCTGTGATGATTGCGACTTTAGGAGAATAATTTTTGATGAAAGAGCAGATTCTTAAAATATTGAGAGCAAGGCGCGGTGATTATGTTTCCGGTCAAAGTTTATGTGAAGGCTTAAACGTGTCACGGACGGCCATATGGAAGGCTGTCAAAGCTCTTAGAGAAGAAGGCTATGTGATTGAAGCTGTGAGTAATAAGGGCTACCTGTTAAAAGAGCTTCCAGATGTTATTACAGATTCTGAAATACTTAGTCAGCTTTACACTAAAGAAATGGGAAAGCATATTTATTTTTATGAACAGATTGAATCTACCAATAATGTGGCCAGATTGTTGGCGGAGCAAGGTGCGGTACATGGAAGCCTAGTTATTACCGGTGTGCAGACAGGCGGTAAGGGTCGACTTGGACGGTCTTGGATATCCCCAAAGGATGAGGGGATTTCGATGACCCTCATATTAAAGCCGCAGCTGGCGCCTGTTAATGCTTCAATGCTTACACTGGTGGCAGCCCTGGCAGTATCTGATGCGATAAAACTGGCAGGCCTTTCCTGTGCGATAAAATGGCCCAATGATATAATAATTGGCAATAAAAAAGTATGTGGAATCCTTACGGAAATGAGTGCTGATATGGACAGAATCAACTATGTGGTCATTGGTGTGGGAATCAATGTAAATACAGAGAGTATCCTAGCTGAGCTTAAAGATACGGCGACATCAATGTTGATAGAAGGTGGCGTGCCTTATAACAGGGCGCTAATTGTTAAAAATGTCATGGAAGCTTTTGAGAACTATTATCATATTTTTATGAAGACAGAAGATTTATCCGGAATAGTGGATGTTTACAATCAGCGGCTAATTAATCGGGACTGTTTAGTCAAGGTCAAGGAAAAGGGCGGCGATTTTACGGGTCTGTCGAAAGGCGTCAACACTAAAGGAGAACTCATTGTAATAAGCGATGGTGTCGAAAGAGCAATTGGATCTGGGGAAGTGTCGGTTCGCGGCATATCAGGGTATATATAATTAATCCGGAAACTTAAGGAGTGAAAGGTAAAATGAATCAAGAAAATATGATATTGTGTGGTTCAAGCGCATATGAAAAGAAATTCTATTTCAATGAGGGCTTTGCTTCTCTTCCACAGAGCGTCAAGGATGAATTGAAAATCATGTGTGTTCTTTATACAGAAGATGTAGGGGGCGTGCTGATAATAGAATTTAATGAAGATGGTGACCTTAATCTTAAGGTGACTGCCGATGAAAAAGATTTTTTGTTTGATGAAATTGGCAGTGTCTTAAAGATAAAGCAGTTGCGACAGGAAAAGAGTGAATTGTTTGAAGCTCTTGAGACCTATTTTAAGGTTTTTGCAGCTAATGATGATGAGGAGAATAATAGATGATTATTGTTGTGGATATTGGAAATACAAATATTACATGCGGCATATTCAATGGTGAGGGTTTTGGCGGCATCTTCAGAATGACAACACCAATGCCTAGAACCTCTGATGAATATGGAATCTTGATGAGAGAATTCATTATTGAACAAAGTCATAAGGTGGAGGACATCGAAGATGTGGTCATTGGTTCAGTTGTACCGAATATAATGTACTCTTTCGTAAATGGAATTAGGAAATATCTTCATGTTGAGCCAATTATCGTAGGTCCCGGAATTAAAACAGGGATCAAAATAAACACAGAAAACCCGAAAGAGGTTGGTGCCGATTTAATTGTCGATGCTGTCGCAGTCCATGAATTATACGGCGGACCAGCCATTGTCATAGATTATGGTACGGCGACGACTTTTGAGCTGGTGCTTTCAGATGGAACTTTAGAGGCTGTTGTTATATGCCCTGGCATTCGTTTAAGCGCCAACGCTTTATTTAGCGGAACGGCGAAGATTCCGGAATTTGAAATCAGAAAGCCGAAGAGTATACTTGCTAAAGAGACAATATCTTGCGTCCAGGCAGGTATTATTTATGGCACCATTGGCCAAACAGAATACATCATTAAAAAGATGAAAGAAGAATCCGACCTGCATAAGGCTAAAGTTATTGCTACAGGCGGTCTGGGCGTTACGATCGCCAATGAGACGGATGTTATTGATATCTACGATAATATGCTTACATTAAAGGGCTTAAGAGAAATACACAAGAAATGCAAGGTCAAATAAAATGAGATTTAAAATAGGCAATGTCACTTTGGATAATAATATAATACTAGCACCGATGGCAGGTATTACGGATCTGCCATTTCGTATGATCTGTAAAGAACTAGGATGCGGCATGGTCTGCACTGAAATGATCAGTGCCAAAGCAATATTTCATAATAATAAGAATACAAAGCCATTACTTGAAATAAATCCTAAAGAGGATCCGGTATCCTTGCAGCTCTTTGGCAGTGATCCCTATTTGATGGGTGAAATGGCTAAAAAGATAGAGCATTTGAATTTTTCTGTCTTAGATATTAATATGGGCTGTCCGGTTCCGAAAATCGTAAATAATGGCGAAGGCTCCGCATTATTAAAAAATTCAAAGCTGGCAGGCGAAATTATTGAAGCAGTTGTCAAAGCGGTAAAGAAACCAGTTACAGTTAAAATCAGAAAAGGTTTTAGTGAACTTCTTATTAACGCACCTGAAATTGCGAAAGTGGCTCAGGAAAGCGGCGCAAGCGCCGTTACTGTTCATGGACGTACAAGGGAACAGTATTACAGTGGAAAAGCCGATTGGATAATTATCAGGAAAGTAAAAGAGCACATCAGCATTCCAGTCATAGGTAATGGTGATATCAAAACGCCGGAAGATGCAAAAGAGATGCTGCGCCAGACCGGGTGCGACGGCATCATGGTAGGGAGAGGAATCCAAGGGAATCCATGGCTATTCAGGGAAATCAATGAATTTATCGACACCGGCCGCATACCTGAACGCCCCACCATAAGTGAGGTATTCAGGATGATTTTACGGCATGCCGCAGAAGAAATAGTTTATACAGACGAATACACGGGAATACGCCGAATGCGCAAGCATATTGCCTGGTACACAGCCGGATATCCCGATTCATCAAAATTGCGTAATCAGGTCAATAAAATAGAAACATTCAATCAACTAAAAGACCTTCTAATAGAATATGCATATAATTACTCTAATTCTTATATACTATGATACCAGGGTTAAAAGGTCATTCTTGACATGGTTATTTCAATAGGATATAATACTAAGAATGTATAAGCTTAACTGTGATCTCAGTCGACAAAGTAATACAAAGATTGAGATGTGTATTACTCTGTTGGAAACGGAGAAGAAAATATATAAAGTTATAATATTTAAAGGAAGGGATACGTTATTATGGCAGAGACAAAGAAAAATATATTGACTTTTGCTGGGTTAAAATCTTTGGAGGATGAGCTTTTTGACCTAAAGGTCAATAAGCGTAAAGAAGTTGCACAAAAAATCAAAGAGGCCAGAGAACAGGGGGATCTATCTGAGAATGCCGAATATGATGCTGCAAAAGATGAACAGCGTGATGTCGAGACAAGAATCGAAGAATTAGAGACTCTTTTGAAGAACGTAGAAGTTATTGATGAAGATGAAGTTGACACAGATTTTATCAGTGTCGGCTGTAAAGTCACAGTACATGATATGGATTTTGATGAGGATATTGAATACTACATTGTAGGTTCAACAGAAGCAGACAGTCTGAGAAATAAAATCTCTAATGAGTCTCCTGTTGGAAGTTCGCTTTTAGGACGCAGAGCAGGCGATATTGTTGAGGTCGAAACTCAGGCAGGTGTTATAAAGTTTAAAATATTGTTAATTGATAGAGCCAATTATTAAAAAGGAGAGGTCGCAGTGACAGAACAAAAGAATGCAGGCATGCAGGACATTAATCAATTATTGAAGGTACGCCGCACGAAACTAAGTGAATTACAGGAGAGCGGCAATGATCCTTTTCAGATCATGAAATATAGTACCAGCCACCATAGCCAAGATATTAAAGATAATTATAATACGCTAGAAGGGCAGAAGGTTTCCTTGGCGGGTAGAATTATGTCCAAAAGAGTCATGGGAAAGGCGGCTTTTTGTAATATTCAGGATTTAAAGGGGAATATCCAGTCATATGTGGCCAGAGACAGTGTTGGAGAAGAAGAATATAAGGCTTTTAAAAAGTTTGATATTGGAGATATTGTAGGTATTAAAGGCGAAGTATTTAAGACAAGGACTCAGGAGATATCAATTCATGCTTCGGAAGTCATCCTATTGTCCAAAAGCCTTCAGATTTTACCTGAGAAGTTCCATGGACTGACTAATACAGAGCTTCGCTATCGGCAAAGATATGTGGATTTAATTGTCAATGAAGAGGTAAAGGACACTTTTATTAAGCGGTCTAAGATCATCAGTGAGATTCGCCGTTATTTAGACGGACAAGGCTTTATAGAAGTAGAAACGCCTGTGTTGGTACCCAATGCCGGCGGTGCTGCCGCTAAACCCTTTGATACACACTACAATGCCTTAGATGAGGATGTTCACTTAAGGATATCTTTGGAATTATATTTAAAGAGACTCATAGTCGGTGGGCTTGAAAAGGTTTATGAAATCGGGAGAGTATTTAGGAATGAAGGACTATCGGTCAGGCATAATCCGGAATTTACTTTGCTTGAATTGTATCAGGCCTATACGGATTATTATGGCATGATGGATCTGACTGAGAATCTTTTCCGCCATGTGGCCGAGGAAGTTTTAGGAACGCTGCTTATATCTTATAGTGGTGTGGAAATTGATTTATCAAAGCCTTTTGAACGTTTAACGATGGTAGAGGCTGTTAAAAAGTATGCCAATATAGATTTTGATGAGATTAAGACGGAAGCAGAAGCGAAGGTTCTTGCGGATAAGCTTAACGTACATTATGAGGCAAGGCATAAAAAGGGTGATATACTTAATCTTTTATTTGAAGAATATGTTGAAGAGCATCTCGTTCAACCGACATTTATATTGGATCATCCGGTTGAGGTTTCACCACTGGCGAAAAGAAAACCGTCTAATCCTGAATATACTGAGCGGTTTGAATTGTTTATCACGAAAAGAGAAATGGCTAATGCCTTTTCTGAACTGAATGATCCGATTGATCAAAGAGGGCGTTTTATGGCTCAAGAAGAGCTAAAGGCTTTGGGAGATGAAGAGGCCAACAGCGTTGATGAAGACTTTTTGAATGCTCTGGAATATGGTATGCCACCGACAGGTGGGATAGGGATAGGGATTGATCGCTTTGTTATGCTGCTGACGGATTCGGCAGCGATCAGGGATGTTTTGTTGTTCCCGACGATGAAGCCGTTACCCAACGATTGAGCTGGGAAAGCCAGTAAAATCAAAGGGTTTGAGCGTTTTTAACAAGAAGAAGGCTTACGCCAGATACACCAATCTGTGTAAGATATTGTGCAGGATTGTTACTGTCGGGTCAAAATATAATATAATGAATTGTCCCTTAGGATACCATTATTACTGCATAATGGTATCCTTTTCTAGTTCGCCCAGCATGGGCGTAATCTAATCGGTGATAGACTATCCCCTACCATCGCACGTCCCCGTGTGGAAGGTGGGTATGAGCTTAATATCTGCACATCGGTGCCAGGTGGCCTGTGAGCTGGCCGAGCTAGAGATCATGCCGATGATTGTGCGGAATCTGGAGGATAATGAGGCAATCTCACATTATGCTGGTGGATTTCAAACAAGCAGAGGGAGCATCTGCTGCCCAGTGAGAAGGCCTTTGTCTATAAGATGAAGTTGGATGCGATTAAGCGATAACTCCGACTTACCCTATCCGTGATATATGATTGCCTGCACAACGGTGAGCAAGGTGAGTCATCATGATAAAGTTTACGGCTCATGAAGACTGCATAGTGCGCTCACCTACCTCAAAGGTAGGAGAGAAGGCTATGTAAACAGAAACCTAATCATGCCACATTATGTACAGCGTTATCAACAGATTGATCAACCGCGGTACGAAAAAAAGCCTTTTTACCTGAAGCAAGTTGTGTGGATGAAACTGGACTGTCCTTATGACGGCTCAATAAAGGGATTATGCCTAAATTTTTTCAGCGAACTGGACCGGATATACAAAAGGTTTCCCTTCATATCGGAACACTGTTGATACTATGATGGTGAAGATGTCTACTTTGGCACATACTCACGGACTGGGGCTGCTGATTATTGATGAGATTCAACATCTGAGCCAAGCGAAAAGCGGTGGCTCGGAAAAAATGTTAAATTTCTTTGTGACGCTGGTCAATACATCGGCGTATCGGTGGTCTTGATCGGTACACCCAAGGCGTTGCTGATTTCCAAAGTGAATTCCGGCAGGCCCGGCGCGGCAGCGGCCAAGGGGATTTAATCTGAAACCATATGAAAAACGATGAGTCATGGGAAGTTATGCTGCGTACTATGTGGAAATACCAGTGGACACGGGACGAATGTCCTTTTACAGACGAAATGAAAAACACTTTATATGAGGAGACCCAGGGAATTATTAATCTTGCGGTTAAGCTCTAAGGAATCGCTCAGATCAAAGCTATATATGGCAGTACGGAGCGTCTTACGACAGAAATTATCCGTGAAATCACTGCCGAAAGCTTGGAATTGGTTAAGCCCATGCTGGATGCGCTGCGTTCAGGCAATATAAAAAAGATCATACAATATGAGGATATCTGGCCAATCAGTATTGAGGACTATTTCACTACATATGCAAGTTAAATCATGCCCATCGAAGTAGTGATGCAGAATCGGTCTCTGAAATGAAAACAAGAGACTGATTTTTGTGCCTTTATTTTCATTTGGAAGATGAAATGAAAATAAGAATGAATTCTGTTTGCATCTACTAAAAATTATCAATTTGAATAGCGCAAACATCGAGGATATAGTTTTTGTTTAGATTTGTATTATAGTTCTACAGATATGACATTATATTGTTCCTCTAATACAATTTTAAAATATTTCGAGTAATTTAATTACTGGTGTTGACAACCGATAAGAAATAGTATATACTGACACTAGTTGAGTAACGAATATACTCAAGTTCGCGGAGGAACTTCTTATGAAACATGAATTAATAAAATATATCGATGATAGCTTTAAAAAGGTGAATATCGTAAAACCCTATTCCCAACACATATTGGTAAGCTCTATCTATCTCTGTTTTGTGAGATGGCTTGGCATAAAACTTATACCAGATGAAAAAGGTATATCGTATAAACAGTGGTTAAATACTGAAATTCTCAAATTAATTGAAATAAAGAATAATAACTTTGAGGATGTTATAGGCAGTCTTTCTGATTATGTACCTAATGATATGGTAGAAATTCTCGTAACAACAAATATTTTTAATAATAATTCTTTGAAAGATAAAGATTATCTCAATTTATTTGAGGCTTTTATTTACTTACTCACTGAAATAGATAAAACTATAAATACACCGGAAAGTATTAATAAGTTATGTACTCTTATTCTGAATCCACAAAATGGTTGTTTGTACGATGGAGCAGCAGGTATTGGATCTACTATTCTTTGTGCACATGATCACGCAAAAAGATATAATGGTAATCTTACTATGTTTGGGCAGGAAATTGATTTAATTAGCTATTCGATTTTAGTTATTCGCTCTTATATGCATAGTATTGATCCTAGCAATGTTTACAATGGAGATACGCTAGTAAACCCGTTAAATTTTGCTAAAGATACAGGAGATTTAAAAAAGTTTGAGTTTTCTATCATGTTTCCGCCCTTTGGGCAATCTTGGGGGCATATTAGGTATAATATGATGAGTAACAGAGCCCAACTATTTTCTGAGCTCCCGCCTGTATCAAGTTCGGAGTGGCTTTTTGTACAACATATGTGCGCTTCTTTACATGAAACTTATGGAAGAGGAGTTATTGGAGTCTCTTCAGGAGCTCTGTTTAATAGAACATTTAGTAAAGTACGGGAAGAAATTATTCAAAGCGGCATTATTGAAAGTGTTATTTCCCTGCCTGCTGGAATATTACCATTTACGATGGTTCCTCTTTGCCTTATTGTTTTAAATAAAGCTGCTACTAAAAACGACAATATCCTTATGGTTAATGCAACTGAACTCTTAGGTGATACACGTCGAGTAAGAGGTAGGAACATATTAACTGATGAGAATATCGAAAAAATTGTAAATCTTTATAAGGAACGGAGTGATACGGAAGCAAGTAGTTTAGTTCCTTTGAATGAGATGATAGATGGGATACTCCTTCCAGAAAAATATATTAACAGCACCTTGATTGAATCTTCAGCTTTTGGTAGGCTTCGGATAAATGAAACTGGATTTATTTCCTCTAAGTGGACCACTTTAAAAGAAGTTGGGAATTTCTATCGTGGCGTGAATATTTCTAATTATTTTAAGGAATCTGAGAATGGAAATTACTCAATAATAAATTACCAAGATATCCAAAATGGAGAACTAAACATAAACACCATTAAGCGATATAGATTAAAAGAAGTAAGATCTGATAAAGACCTCATTGGAAAATATCGAATTAGTGCGGGAGACATCATAATATCCTGTAAAGGACCATCAATTAAAACTTGTATAGTTCCTGAGCATACAGAAAAGTTTTTGTTATCTTTGAATTTTGCAGCTCTACGAATCGATAAAAATAAATATAACCCTGATTTTGTTAAATACTACATCGATAGTCCGGTCGGTCAACACTTTATTGAGTCACGACAAATCGGAAGCAGTATTATTACACTAAATATTCAGGATTTAGAATCCATTCCTATCCCTTTATTGCCATTGTCCCAGCAGATAGAATTCTGTAATCAGTTTGATGATGGTGCTACACGTATATATAAACAGATTGAATTTTTACAGCAAGAGCTAAATAACTTGAAATGGGATTTCTATGAAAAGATAGGCATTAATGCTGTAATCGAAAGGGTGGATAAAGAGAATGAATAAGACAATATTTCGTGGTGACCTTTATTGGGCAAATCTTCCGAAACAACCGAACAGCAGTGTGATATTTGGCTGTCGTCCAGTTGTTATAATAAGCAATGATAAATGTAATGCTAATTCGCCAGTTGTTACAGTTGTTCCGCTAACTTCTCAAAACAAAAAGGGGCTGCCTACCCATGTTGAAATTATTGGGTATGGTCTTGAAAAAAGCAGTATTGTGCTAACGGAGCAAGTTATCTCTATTGATAAAAGATATCTGAACGGATATATTAGCAGTATCAAAGAAACTCAATTTATGGAGCGAATTGAAAACTGTTTGGCATTGCAATTTGCCGGATAATTTTCTTAATTATTCGTATAAATAATTATTACTATCGATTAGAAAATAGTGGTAATAAAAAGTTTATTAGAGAATTTGTGTTAAAGATCGCCTGGGTGAAAATAAAAACCAGTTTTCGGGCAACCGGTTTACTGTTTATCAACAACTTGTATTATTCGCAGTTGCGATGTATAATAAATTTATTGTCACATTTTGGAGGTTTCCATGGATTATATAAGTGTAAAAGAAGCTGCAAACAAATGGAATATCTCCACTCGTCGAGTTCAGATTTTATGCTCTGAAGGGCGCATTCCAGGGGCATCACGCTTAGGGAATATATGGGCTATTCCGAAAGACTCTGAAAAGCCGATAGACGGTAGGTATAAAACGCAAGATAAACAGGAGGATTCAAAAAATGAAAAGTAACTTCTCGTTTTTAGAAAATGATTTTCCGGTGTTAGCCAAACTGGGATCTGCGGCAGAGAATTATATATACACCGATGCTGATTCCTGTACCTATAAACTGGGGAAATTAGGTGAAACGGTTGTTAATGAGATAATGTATCTGGACAACTTGAGATCTCCAGAAGAACATAATTCTCATGCAACACGAATAAAGCTTCTCAAAAAAGAAGATCTCCTCCCCAAGGATATTGATGATATACTATATGTATTGCGTAAAGCTAGAAATAAAGCCGTTCATACAAATGAAGGGCAATTACAGGATTGCAGTGTTTTATTACAAATGGCATTTCATTTATGTGTATGGTTTATGCAAACCTATGGAGACTGGAATTATGAACCAAGTGCATATGTACAACCTATCAGGGAAGTGCTCGACTATAAAGCCATTGCAGAAGAAAAAGAAAAGGAGTTACAACAATTATTAGAGCTTCAAGAGTCAAAAAAGCCCAGTACACCTTCTATTGCAAAAGATGATCGTGTAAAACAGGCATATAAAGCGGTCGCACAGTTAAATAAAAGCGAGGCGGAAACTCGTTACTTAATTGATGAACAGTTAAGAAAAGTAGGCTGGGAAGCAGACTCAATCAATCTACGTTATTCTAAAGGAACGCTACCTCAAAAAGGACGAAATATTGCCATTGCGGAATGGCCGACTAATTCAAATATCCAATCAGGTGGCCGCGCCGACTATGCTTTGTTTGTCGACCTGCAGTTGGTTGCTATCATTGAGGCAAAGGCTGAATATTTAGATATCCCTTCGGTTATTGATTATCAGTGTAAAGAATACCCAAAAGAAATTAGGGAAAACGGAAATTATCAGATATCTACATGGGGAGAATACAAGGTTCCTTTTACTTTTGCCACCAACGGGCGTCCCTATTTAAAACAGTTGGAGACAAAATCAGGTATCTGGTTTCTTGATTTGCGTTCTCCATCTAATGTGCCAAAAGCACTGAAAGGTTGGATTAGTCCTCAGGGGATGATAGATCTTTTGGAAAAAGATATCGCAAGGGCAAATTCTGCGCTTCAAGAGACTCCCTATGATTTACTTAGGGATGAGAATGGTTTGAATCTACGTGAATATCAAATAAAGGCAATCGAAGCGGCGGAAACAGCAATTATCAACGGGCAAACTTATGTTTTGCTCTCTATGGCAACAGGTACAGGTAAAACACGTACGATATTGGGCATGATCTATCGATTCATTAAAACCAACCGTTTTAAACGAGTACTTTTTTTAGTGGATCGTACTGCATTAGGTGAGCAAGCGGAAGATGTTTTTCATGATGTCAAAATTGAAGAATTAATGACCCTAGACCAGATATATGATATTAAAGGTCTTAATGAAAAGGAATTTGAGAAAGAAACCAAGATTCATATTGCAACCGTACAGAGCTTGGTAAAAAGGATTCTTTATAACGAAGAGGATTCTATCCCATCTGTGACTGATTACGATTTGATTATTATTGATGAAGCCCATCGAGGATATATTCTGGATAAAGAGTTGAGTGATGATGAGCTGTTATATCGGGATCAAAAGGATTATATCAGTAAATACCGCACTGTCATTGAGTATTTTGACGCAGTAAAAATAGCTTTAACAGCGACTCCTGCCCTTCATACTACCGATATATTTGGCAAGCCTGTCTTTAATTACTCATATCGGGAAGCTGTCATCGAAGGATTCTTAGTTGATCATGATGCTCCCCATACTATAAAGACAAAACTAAGTGAAGAAGGCATTCAGTATCAAAAAGGTGAAATAGTTGCCATTTACGACCCGGTGACTGGTGAAATCACAAATAGTGATGAACTGGAAGATGAACTCAACTTTGATATTGAGCAGTTCAATAAACGTGTGATAACAGAATCCTTCAACCGAACTGTACTGAAGGAGATCGCCCGTGACATTGATCCTGAAGCTGCCGAGCAAGGAAAAACATTGATCTATGCTGTAACTGATCAACATGCTGATCTTATTGTACAAATCTTAAAAGAAGTCTACGGACAATATGATGTTGATAATGATGCAATCATGAAAATTACGGGCAGTATAGCTGGAGGAAATAAGAAAAAAATAAAAGATGCTATTAAATGCTTCAAAAATGAAAAATACCCCAGCATAGTGGTTACTGTGGATCTGCTCACAACCGGTATTGATGTTCCGGAAATTACAAATATAGTATTTATGCGGTGTGTTAAATCCAGAATTTTATTTGAACAAATGATGGGTCGGGCTACCCGGTTATGCTCAGCTATAAATAAAACACATTTTGAAATATATGATCCTGTCAGGGTTTACGAATCATTACAAGATGTCAGCACAATGAAGCCAGTATCTGCTGACCCAAATGCTACGTTTGAGGATTTATTGAATGGGTTAGCAATTTTGGATTCGGACAAAAAAATTGCATATCAGATTGATCTCATCATCGCGAAATTGCAGCGTAAACAACGTAACATGACGGATAAAGATTTGGAGCAGTTTTCTGATTTGTCCGGGGGACTTAATCCCGATAAGTATATTGAAGGTATTCTTAAAGCTGACACAAGTGAGGCAAAAGACAAATTACTTGAACATCGGGAACTATTTGATTTCCTTAACAAATCAAAACAGAGGACATCATACCCTGTTGTTATTTCTGATAAAAAAGATAAACTTGTTAGCCATACCCGTGGGTATGGAAAAGGTAAAAAACCCAACGATTATTTGGATGAGTTCAATTCCTTTGTACGTGAAAATGTTAATAAGGTCGCTGCATTAAATATTGTTTGTACCCGCCCTAAAGAATTGACGAGAGAAACGCTAAAAAGCCTAAGACTTCTTTTGGACCGCGAGGGCTTTACAGAAAAGCAGTTAAACACTGCTTGGAACGAAATGACGAATGATGATATCACGGCTGATATTATTAGCTTTGTTAGACGCCATGCAATCGGTTCTACGCTACTTAGCCATGAAGAACGGATCCAGCAAGCAGTGAAAAAACTTAAAAAGAATCACGATTTCAGCAGGCAGGAGTTAAACTGGTTAGATCGAATTGAGCAGTATCTTCTAAATGAATCAGTAATCCAGACTGATACTTTCAATGAAGGACAATTTAGGGATTTTGGTGGATTCAAAAGAATTAACAAGATATTCCAAAATAAGCTGGGGGATATCGTTACCGAATTGAATAATTATTTATATGATGACGGAGGCAAAACTGCATGACCAATCAAGAGATTGTATCAAAATTATGGAATTTATGTAATGTATTGAGAGATGACGGGATCACGTATCATCAGTATGTTACAGAGCTTACATATATTCTATTTTTAAAAATGGCCAAGGAAACGGAAACAGAAGATAAGATAAAAGAAGGAGTTGAGTTAATCCCAGAACCTTCTGATAAAAAGCTAAGCAATAAGCAAAAGTTTGAAAATCAGGAAAAGCAAGAGATTCTGGACTATTCGTGGGACAAGCTTTCCGCCCTGTCTGGTACTGAACTTAGAAATTATTATCATCAGATACTAAGTCTTTTTGCTAAATATTGCAAAGGGCGAGTACAGGAGATATATCAGGGAGCCGCCTCCAATATAGACGAACCCAAAAATCTCGAAAAGATCATTACTTCTATTGATGCATTAGATTGGTATTCTGCCAAAGAAGAAGGCCTGGGAAATCTCTATGAAGGTTTGCTCGAAAAAAATGCCAATGAAAAGAAATCGGGTGCAGGTCAGTATTTTACTCCGCGCCCACTGATTGATATGATGATTCGTTTAAAAAAGCCACGTTATGATGAGCGTTGTAATGACCCGGCATGCGGTACTTTCGGCTTTATGATTGCCGCTCACTGTTATGTAGCGAAACAATATGATGTTTTTAAATTATCACAAGATCAATACCATTTTTATAAGCATGAGGCCTTTACTGGATGTGAGCTGGTCCATGAAGCCCATCGTTTGGCGTTAATGAATGCAATGCTCCATGGTATTGAAGGTAAAATCCATCTAGGAGACACTCTTTCCGAATTTGGTAAAAAAATGAACAATTATGATGTGGTTCTTGCCAATCCACCCTTTGGGACAAAGAAAGGTGGGGAACGAGCCACTCGCGATGATTTCCGTTTCTCAACAAGCAATAAACAACTGAACTTTTTGCAGCATATTTATCGCAGCCTAAAGGTAGATGGAAAAGCGAGAGCAGCAGTAATCGTTCCAGATAATGTTTTATTTGCTGATGGGGACGGAGTAAATATCCGTGCTGACTTAATGGATAAGTGTAACTTACATACCATATTACGCTTGCCTACTGGCATTTTCTATTCTCAAGGCGTTAAAACTAACGTATTGTTCTTTACCCGAGGCAAAACGGAAAAAGGAAATACGAAAGAAGTCTGGTTTTATGATTTGCGTACCAATATGCCGTCTTTGGGAAAAACAAATCCTTTAAGCCAGAAACATTTTATAGATTTTGAAAAAGCTTATGAGGCTGAAGACCGCACAAAAGTTAAAGATGAGCGTTGGAGCCACTTTACCCGTGAGCAAATCCATGATAAAAGCGATAGTCTTGATCTGGGTTTGATTCGTGATGACAGTATGCTGGACTATGAAGACTTACCCGATCCTGTTGAAAGTGGGGAGGATTTGGCTGCTCAATTGGAAGAGGCCGCAGACCTGATTATGAGCGTGGTCAATGAGCTAAAAGCATTAGGCGGTGATGTGTAATGGCAAAGGAAAAGAAACAGACTGCGACGTTGGATGAACTATTGGAACAGGCGCTGGTATCGGAGGATGGGCAGCCGTATAAGGTTCCAAATAATTGGGTGTGGACTAATTTAGGTGATATTGCAGAAGTCAATATGGGGCAATCACCTAAAGGCGAAGATACTACAGATGATAATGCTTTTATTGGTTTAATTGGTGGTGCAGCAGATATGGGATTTCTCTATCCTATAATTAGCCGTTATACTAAAAAACCAATAAAGCTATCAAATAAAGATGATGTTATTATTTCAATTCGCGCAACACTTGGTCGACCGATATTTTCAGATGGTTCTTATTGCTTGGGACGTGGTGTAGCAGCCATAAAAAGTAATATCTATCAAAAAAGTTTATTAAGGCTCCTAATTAATGCAAATGAATATTACTTGAGTAATAATGCTACAGGAACAACATTCGCACAAGTTAATGCTGGTACTTTAAAGAAGTTACCAACTCCCCTCCCTCCACTTGCAGAACAGCAGCGCATTGTAGAGAGAATTGAAAGCCTGTTTGAAAAACTTGACCTTGCCCGGGAATTGGTGCAATCTGCGCTAGGTAGCTTTGAAACCCGTAAGGCATCTATTTTGCATAAGGCCTTTACCGGTGAGTTGACTGCCAAATGGCGGACTGAAAATCATGTAGGGATGGAGAGTTGGGAAGAGAAAAGTCTCGGTAAATGTGGAACTTTAGAGCGGGGACGTTCAAAACATCGTCCTCGCAATGCACCTGAGTTATTTGACGGTCCCTATCCTTTTATTCAGACTGGTGATGTGGCGAGTGCAAATGTATATGTTACTCACCATAAGCAAACCCTTAGCGAAATTGGTCTTGCACAAAGTAAACTTTTTCCGAAGGGGACCTTATGCATTACTATCGCGGCGAATATTGGAGATGTTGCCATTTTAAGTTATGACAGCTGTTTTCCCGATAGTGTGGTTGGATTTACCCCTAATGAACAAACAGATTCAAAGTTTATTTATTATATGATGAGCGTATTACAAAAAAAACTAGAGGCAGAAGCTCCGGCCACTGCTCAGAAAAACATTAATTTAAAAATACTGAATAGTGTGGTTATCCAATTACCTACACTACTTGAACAACAAGAGATCGTCCGTATTCTTGATAACCTATTTGAACAGGAACAAAAAGCAAAGGAACTCAGTAATATTCTCGATCAAATTGACTTAATGAAAAAGTCCATTCTTGCCCGAGCCTTTCGTGGGCAGCTTGGCACTAATGATCCAAATGAAGAAAGTGCGATAGAGTTATTAAAAACGGCATTATCCGAACAAAATGAGGTGAATTAAATGGGGAAATTGATAAGGTTATTTCTTACTGACGATAAGCCAGACGGACTGCGTACGGCCGAAATCCCTAATATGATGGTAATGGCAACGCTATTCCCCCGTACACTTCTGGATGATTTTTCATCACGGGAGGAAGCTAAAAAGCCAGGTGTATATATGCTATATGGATCACCGCTGGACGATAATTCTAAACCGATCCTCTATATTGGTGAAGGTGATCCTGTCATAACCAGATTGAAAGACCATAGTACCAAAAAAGATTTCTGGACTGAGGCTTTTGTTTTCACCTCGAAAGACGGATATATAACAAAGACACAAATTAAATACTTAGAGTCTAGACTTATTCTGCTCGCTCAGGAGGCAGATAGGGTTCAACTGGATAACATTAATGCATCGGGAGAACCCACTTTATCAGAAGTAGACCGAGCAGAGGTAGAGCAATTTTGTGTTAGTATTCAAGTGCTGGCAAAAGCAATGCGGTTGAATTTCTTTGAGCCGCTGGCAAGACCATCTCAAGCTCCCTCTGCTAATGAAATAGTGTATTCTTTTGAAACCAAAGGTCTCAGGGGTAAAATGGCTATCCGTGAAGGGCAATATGTTATTTTATCAGGTTCAACAGCTTCTCTTAACCATCTCCCTTCCTCTAATAATGCAATAAAGAAATTGCGGGGTGATTTAGTATCCAATGGCGCATTAATTGAAAATGATCAAGGTAGCTATAATGTTGTAAAAGATATCCCGGTTAATAGTGCAAGTTACGCAGCAGCTATAATATGTGGTGGTAATTACAATGGTCTTGTAGGATGGAAATATCGGGGAAAAACACTGAAAGAATATGAGGAACTAATGAACCATTAGATATGGATGTTATAATATTACTTGTCGACCTCAGCTTAAAGATGAAGGTCGGCTTATAATACATGATCTTATCATGCGCTTACGCTATAACTATAGCAGTCCTTGTATTAAGCTATAGAAAGCGGGGGTTGTACGCCCTCCCACATTCAAGCTCTGAGAATGTAGAAATTTTCAGAGGAAGGGCGGCTAAACGAGGATGTGAATTTTCTCTATTATGTAGGAGAAGAAACAGAATCAGGTGGAGCAATTTAAGCTGCCAAGGGAATAGCGCCATCTTATGATTTTATGATAATGTCTCTTTTTAGATAAGGAAACTTATTAAAGGAGCCGTTCAGAATTTCTGAACGGCTCCCTCGACTTTAGCTATTTAAGGGCATAACAAAGTGCCGAATTAAGCGAATTCAACGAATAAAAGTGGGGTTGGGTCTCGGGTAAATGTGACACGAACCCACTTTTATTTGAATCAACATCGAGA